>Ga0315285_10000348_pt1 | contig 47462 bp, 39 predicted proteins | sample YL17G09_36_MG_FD_203698 | JGI IMG/M metagenome (GOLD analysis project Ga0315285, IMG submission 203698) | Sediment microbial communities from Yellowstone Lake, YNP, Wyoming, USA - YL17G09_36 | ecosystem: Environmental > Aquatic > Freshwater > Lake > Sediment | place: USA: Wyoming | collected...
TGTGCGGAAAGGGCCGACTTCGGCGAAGTCGGCCTACTGCGACGGGCATCCCATTTCCATACGTCACCGTATTTATGAATATGTGTACTAAGGGAGAAACGCGATGGGTTTTCTGAACTTTCCGGACAAATTCGCCTGGGGCACCGCTACCTGCGCTTATCAAATCGAAGGCGCATGGGACGAAGACGGCAAAGGACCCTCCATCTGGGACACGTTCTCCCGCCTGCCCGGAAAAGTCAGCGACGGCTCCAATGCCGACGTCGCCTGCAACCATTACGTCCGCTGGGAAGAAGACGTCCGCATAATGTCCGACCTCGCCATGAATGCCTACCGGTTCTCCATCTCATGGCCCCGCATCCTTCCCGAAGGCTCGGGCAAGGTGAACCCGGCCGGGCTGGACTTCTACGATCGGCTCGTGGACGGCCTTTTGGCCCGCGGCGTCGAACCCTACATCACTGGGACCTGCCCCAGGCGTTGCACGACGCCGGCGGCTGGCCAAATCGCGAGACCGCCCGCCATTTTGCCGATTACGCCCGCGTCGTCGCCGATCGCCTGGGCGACCGCGTTACCAAATGGATCACCCACATCGAGCCGTCCGTCGTCAGCCTGCTCGGCTATTTCACCGGCGAATACGCACCCGGCGAAATCAACCCGATGGCCACGGTCCAGACGGCCCACAACCTGTTTTTGTCGCACGGTCTCGCCATGCAGGCGCTACGCGCCGCCGCAAAGAAACCCGCCGAGGTCGGCATCGTCCTGCACCTGCGGCCCGTCCATCCCGCCACCGATTCCGAGCTGGACAAGACGGCCGCGTGGCGCTACGACGGCGTCATCAACCGATTCTTCCTCGACCCCGTGTTCTTTGGCAAGTACCCGGAAGACACTTGGAAGCTGCTCGAAATCATCATGCCAAAAATCGAAGACGGCGACATGAAGACCATCTCCGCGTCCATCGATTTCCTCGGCGTCAATTACTACACCCGCTTCGTCATGCGCCATGACCCCGACACCATGCTCATCCACGCCGCTGAAGCACCGCCCGCCGACAGCGAATACTCGGGCCTCTGGGAAATCTACGAGCCGGGCCTGTACGAGATGCTCACGCGAATCCAAAAGGACTACAACCCCGCACGCATCTACATCACCGAAAACGGCATTCCTGTCCCCGACGGCCTTGACTGGGACGGCCGCGTCAGAGATTACCGCCGAATCAGATACCTCCGCGACAACCTCGTCCAGTTGCACCGCGCCATGAACGACGGCGTCCCGGTCCTCGGCTATTTCCACTGGTCGTTGCTGGACAACTTCGAGTGGTCCCACGGATACGGTCCCCGGTTCGGCCTGGTGTACGTCGATTACAAGACCCAAAAGCGCACTGTCAAAGAAAGTGGCCATTGGATCTCCCAGGTGATCCGCCAACACGGCCTCGATCCCAACGCGGGCCTGCCATACTTTCCTCGGTGACAAATACTAACAAGACGGCTCTGTCCGTGTTTGTCCGTGACCGTCCGTGGTCGTCCGTGGCGAAAGCGGTGGGACCTCAAGATACAAGGAGGGGAAGATGAAAAGATTCACAGGCCTCGCTGTTATTGGCGTAATCGTTGCCGGCGCAGCCTCGGCGGGGGAACTGGCCGCCACGCTCGAGGGCACGCAGGTCAACGTTTCCGTCGACGGCAAGCTCTTCACCGCCTACAAATTTGCCGACTCGCAGAAGTACCCCTACTTCTGGCCCGTTATGGGCCCCGCCTCAGGCAAAAGCGTCACCACCGAAACAGCCGAGCGCTATCCGCACCACCACTCCCTCTTTTTCGGCTGCGACCACGTCAACTCCGCCAATTTCTGGCAGGACACCAACGACCGCGGCCAGATCCTTTCGCAAGGCCCGAAAATCGTCGAGGCCAAAGGCGATCGCGTGGTCATAACCGACGAGTGCCTCTGGCGGCAGCCCGGCCAGGAACCCATCATCCGCGACACGCGCCGCATCAGCGTTTCCGCGCCCGCCAGCGATTACCGCCTGATCGATTTCGAGATCACGCTCGATCCGCTCGTCGACATCCGCATCGAGAAGACCAACCACTCGCTGTTTTCCGGCCGCGTCGTGCCGGAGCTGAGCGTCAACTCCAGCGGCACGCTCGTAAACGCCGAGGGCGCGAAATCCGAAGCCGGCACGTTAGGCGTGGCCTCGCCGTGGTGCGACTATTACGGCACGCGCGACGGCGGCACCGAAGGCCTCGCCATACTCCAGCACCCCGCAAACAAATGGTTCCCCAGCAAATGGTTCACGCGCGACTACGGTTTCTTCTCGCCCACCCCGCTCTACTGGGAAGAACTTCAACTGCCCAAAGGCCAGCCATTAACCCTCAAGTACCGCGTCGTTGTCCACGCCGGCGACACACAGGCCGCCGATATCCCCGGAAAGTTTGCCGAATTCTCAAAAAACTGAGATGATTTCGAGTGCGGCCCCTATTGCGCGCTTGGCGTTGTTCGCGAGGAAAACCTTGCCTTCAAGCTCCTAAAGCAGCTCCCGCCCGATGTAGACTTTTTTCTTGAAATCTTCGAAGTTTTCCGCGAGGTTGCCGCCCGTGAAGATGCTGGCGGTGCCGAGATCGAACACGTCGGCGCCAGCCCGCGACAGCAGGGCGGCGTTCTGCACGTTGATGTTGCCGTCCACCTCGATCAGGATCGGCCGCTCCCGGTAATCGATGTTCTCGCGCAGAATCCGCACGCGCTCATGGGCGCCGCGGATCATCGTTTGGCCCGCGTACCCCGGATCGACCGTCATCACCACGACGCGATCCGCCAGGTCGAGCAGGTAGTCCAGCTTGGTCAGCGGCGTCGCCGGGTTGATGGCGATGCCCGGCGAAGCGCCCGCCTCCCGGATCTGCGCAAGGACCCTGTGGGCGTGGATGCAGGCCTCGACGTGCACCGTGACGATCGAGCAGCCCGCCTCAACAAACCGCTCGACATAATCTTCGGGCCGCGTGATCATCAGGTGCGCGCTGCACGGGATCCCACAACTGCGCCGAACCGCCTTAATCAGGTCAAAACCCAGCGTGAAGTTCGGCACGAACTGGCCGTCCATCACGTCAAAATGCAGTTCGTCGCACTTCGCCGATTCCAACACCTTCAGATCGTCTTCAAGCCGCGCAAGGTTCGCGCACATCACCGACGCCGACCAGATCATTTTCCGCCGATTACTCAAACGTTGCCTCTCCCCGTTCGCGCAGGAACGCGTTCACATCCTCCCGCTTCGGCATCGACGGTTGCGCCCCCGCCACCGTCGCCGCAAGCGCGCCCGCCGCGTTGGCGAACGCCAGCGCGTCCCGCCGCGGCATCGCGTCCCACGCGCACGCCAGCGCCGCCGTAAACGCGTCGCCCGCCGCCGTCGTATCCACCACGCACACGTCAAACGACGGCACGTACACCTCGTCCTCGCCCACATACAGGCACCCGTTCGCCCCCAGTTTCATCACCACCTCGGTTGAGCCCAGTTCCATAAGTGCGTTTGCGGCCCGCCGCGCGTCGTCCACAGACCCGATCGAGATGCCTGTCATGGCTTCGGCTTCCGTCTCGTTGGGAGAAAGGATCGCCGCTTTCCTGATAATCGAGCGGGGGACTTGCTGCGCGGGGCCGGCATCGACAATCGTCAGCACGCCCGCGTCGCCCGCCATATCGAGCACCGCCGCCACCGTATCGAGCGGGATCTCGAGCTGGAGCAGGACCGCGTCCAGGCTCGGCATGAGATCCTCGAGTTGCTCGATGTCTGCCGGCCGGACGCTGAAGTTGGCAGCAGGCACAATGACGATGCTGTTTTGCCCGTCGTCACCCACGCAAATCAGCGCGGTGCCGGTTGGCTGAACCGCGTCGGTCTTAAGGTGCGTTATATCGACGCCCGCGCCCGTCAACGCATCCCGCTGCATCTGGCCGAACGAATCGTTGCCGACGCATCCCGCGAAAAACGTCCGCGCACCCAGCCGGCCCGCCGCAACCGCCTGGTTCGCCCCTTTGCCGCCGGTGACGGTTTTCAGCGACGTGCCGATGAGGCTCTCGCCGGGGCGGGGGCAGTGCGGCGCGGCGGCCACAAGATCGATGTTGGCGCTGCCGACTACGAGGATGCGGGGTTTGGTCATACGCGTCTCCGGCTATCGTCTGTTCTTGGCGGCATGATATGAGAGCATGCAGCATCCGGCGCACGGCGTGAACAACCCCTGCCGCGTCCGCCTGCGAAACTCTTTGAACTTGTCATTGTTCCATGCTTTTTTCAAACTGGTTTCCCGCACATTCCCCACGCTCGTCATCCAGCACGGATGAATGTCGCCCTTGCTGCCGATAACCAGCGTCGACCACAATTCCGGGCATCTGAAATCCCGCAGGTCGGTCTGGCCGGCATAGTAGCGGACGATCTCGCGGTCGGGCATGTCGGGCGTCCGCAGTTCGATCCCGGCCTTCTCGGCGGCTCGGCGCGTGTCACGCAGCGCGTCGGCCACCCGCTGCGGGTCGAGCCGCGGCGACTTGAGTTGCGACATGCTGTATGCGGACGGGTCGCGCGAACCGAACCCCTGAAGCTCCTGGTTGCGCACCTCGAGCGTGAGGTTCACCACGTCGCCGCCCGCGTCCGCCACAATTTGCGGCATCCACGACACGTAATCGAGGTTGCCTTTCTGGATCACCGTCGTGACGTGGATCAGCGGGCATCTCCGCCCCCTATCCCGCCGTATCGACGACACCATCTTTATCGCCCCGATGCTCTTGGCGAACCCGCCTTCGCCACGGATCCGGTCGTTGACTTCCTCCGGCCCTTCGAGCGAAACCCCCAGGACGTTAAACCCCACGCCCCCGAACCGCCTCGGCGCAAAATCGATCAGATGCCGCGCCCGCTCTTCCGTGAGCATCGTGCCGTTGGTGATCATGTGGGTGCGGCACCGCGAACTCGCAAAGCCCAGCAGTTCCAGAAAATCCGGCCGCACAAACGGCTCGCCGCCCGTAAACGTGACCAGCCCCAGCCGCGGCGCCTGCCGGATCACCGACAGCCACTCCTCCGTGGTTAGCTCCCCCTCCTTCTGCTGGGCGGGCGGCGTCTCCCGCAGCCACTGAATATACTGGCACATCTGGCAGCGCAGGTTGCACCGGCGCGTCATCTCGAAGATGAAAAACCGCAGCGGTAAAGCGTACCCGCTCCGGACGAAATGGTACGGCAGCAGCGTGTAAGCGTGCGTCGCAAAACGGTGAATCCGCGCAATACTCGGCAACAGTTTCATAAGCCTATTGTACCGTCTCGACCCGCACCGGCTCCACTACGCCGCCCCGCCAAAAATCCCAAGTGTCCCATTCGCCCCACAAAGACACTCCAGCCTCCAGTCTCGAGTCTCCGGCCTGCTTTTTTCATCCTTTATCCTTCATCCTTCACCCCAAACCCCATACCCCATACCCCAGGTGTAAATCTGTCCGCCAATTTTATATAGTTCTCCCCGGTGTAAGTCCCTACCCAGAAGGAGCGGCAACTATGGTTTCGGCTTGTTTGGTTTCGATATGCGTTTCGGTCATGGGCGTTGCGCCCATCGAGAGTTCGGCGACCGCCTCGGCGGCCGTCAAGGATCAGTTTGCCAACCCGCCGCGCGCCTATGCGTGCGCCCCGTTGTGGGTCTGGAACGATCTCATCACGGAGGAGCAGATCACCCACAGCCTCGAGGCGTTCGCGGCCGAGAACGTCCGCCAGGTGTTTGTCCATCCGCGGCCCGGCCTGATGACGCCGTACATGTCCGCGGATTGGTTCCGGCTGTGGAAACACACGCTCAAAGAAGCCGAGCGCCTCGACATGAACGCGTGGATCTACGATGAGAACTCCTACCCGTCCGGGTTTGCGGGCGGGTTGGTGCCCGAGGCGATGCCCGACGCCCGCGCGAAGGGCCTCACGCTCAAGCCCGTGAAAAAACCCGAACCCTGGCACGATGGCGCGCTCGCTGTCTACAAGAAAGACGGCGGCGGCTACCGCCAGGTCACCGAAGACCTCAAGGCCGGCAAGGACCTGCCCGAGGGCGAGTATCTCGTCGCCCGGATCGAAGACACCAAAAGTTCGCCGTGGTTCGGCGGCTGGTGGTACGTCGACGTGCTGCGCCCCGACGTCACGCAGAAGTTCATCGAAGTCACCCTCGAAGCCTATCGCAGCCAGTTCGGCGGGGCGTTCCCCGAGCGCGTCCCCGGCTCGTTCACCGACGAGCCGCATCTCGCGCCCGTCGGCGATTTCCATTGGACCCGCGACATCGTCCCGCTGTTCCAGGCGCGGTGGGGTTACAACCTTTTGGATAACCTGCCCAGCCTCGTCGAGCCCGTCGGCGACTGGAAAAAAGTCCGCCACAACTACTACCAACTCCTGCTCGAACTGTTCATCCAGAACTGGGCCAAACCCTATTACGACTACTGCGCCAAGAACAACATCGAGTTCACCGGCCACTATTGGGAGCATGAATGGCCCAATCCCAAAGTCGGCCCCGACAACATGGCCATGTCCGCATGGCAGCAGCGGCCCGGCATCGACATGCTGTTCAACGACCCGTACGACTTCGGCCCCCACGCCCAGGTCGGAAACACCCGCGCCGTACTCGAAATCGCCAGCGTCGCCAACCAGCTTGGCCACACACGCACGCTCTGCGAAGCCTACGGCGGCAGCGGGTGGGACATGCGGTTCGAGGATATGAAACGGATCGGCGACTGGCTGTGCGTCCTTGGCATCAACACGATGGACCAGCACCTCGCACACATCACCCTGCGCGGCGCCAGGAAGCGCGACTATCCGCCCACGTTCACCTACCACGAGCCGTGGTGGAACTCGTTCGATGTTTCCGCCACCTATTTCGCCAGGCTCTCCCTGGCCATCTCCAAAGGCCAGCAAATCAACAAGATCCTCCTCATCGAGCCGACCACTTCCGTGTGGATGTATCCGCGCGACCAGCGGGAAGACGTCGGCAACCAGTTCCAGAAGCTCGTTGCCAACCTCCTCGCCGAGCAGATCGAGTTCGACCTCGGTTCCGAAGACGTCATCGCCCGCAACGGGGCCGTCGACGGCAAAGGCCTCGTCGTCGGCCGGCGCGCCTACGAAACCGTCATCCTGCCGCCGGGCATGGAGAACATAAACTCGCCCGTACTCAAGCTGCTCGAACAGTTCGGGAAAGCCGGCGGTCGCATTATCGCCTGCCAGGTCCCCACGCTCGTCGATGGCGCCGAGTCCGCCCAGCCCGCCGCGCTCGCCTGCGAGAAAAAACCCGCCGACCAGCTTGCCGCCGCACTCGTCCCCGGGCCGGGCGAGCCGTTCGTGATCCGGCGCGCGGAAAACAAAGCCCTGCTGTTCCATCAACGCCGCGTGTTCGACGACGGCGAACTCCTGTTCCTCGTCAACACCAGCCCCGACCTCCGCGCCGACGGCGCAATCATGGCCGCCGCAAAAGGCATCGAATCCTGGGACCTCGAAACCGGCGCCGTATACGGCTATCCGTCCGAGCAAAAAAACAACTCCCAGGGCAAACCCGTCACGACCGCCAAGTTCGACCTCCCGCCTTCCGGCAGCCTGCTGCTATTCCTCTCGAGCAAGCCCGTGGCGTTGGCGCCCAAACCCGAACCCGGCGGAACGCCCGTCCTACCCGCCGGCGACGTTTCCGTCCACCCGACCAACCTCAACGTCCTCACGCTCGATTACGTCGACATCTCCGCGGGCGGCGAGATCAAATCCGGCGTCTCGTTCAAGGCCGCGGCCGAGTTCGCGTTCCAGAAAAACGGCATGGAAAGAAACCCGTGGGACCACGCCGTCCAGTTCCGCGACGAGTTCCTTAAACTGACGTTCCCGGCGGACAGCGGGTTCGCCGTCACCTATCGGTTCAACATCGACGGCGATGTACCCAAGCCGATCTACTTCGTCGTCGAGCGACCCGACCTCTACTCGATCCAGTGCAACGGCAAGCCGGTCGACAACAAAACTTCCGAATGGTGGCTCGACCGGGCGTTCGGCCGGCTCGACATCACCTCGCTCGCCGCGACCGGCGAAAACGCCGTCACGCTGACCGCCTCGCCGTTCACCGTGTTCCACGAAATCGAGGCGGCCTTTGTCCTCGGCGATTTCTCGCTCAAGCCTGCCGAAAAAGGCTTCACCATCGCCGCGGCGACGCCGCTGGGGCTCGGGCCTTGGAACGAGCAGGGCCGGCCCCTGTACGGCCACGGCGTCACCTACACGCGCTCCTTTGACCTGCCCGCCGTCGCCGGCAACTACTTCGTGGCGCTGCCCGAATGGTACGGCGCCGTTGCCAACGTCGCCGTCAACGGCCAGCCCGCCGGCAGAATCTACCGTCAGCCGTACGCCTGCGACGTCACCGAATTCGTGAACACGGGCGCAAACTCCGTCGAGGTCACTGTCATCGGCACACTACGCAACACGCTCGGGCCGCACCACGGAAAGCAGCGGCTCGGGTTCGCATCGCCCGGATCGTGGGACAAGGCGCCCCAGAGCGGCCCGCCGGCTGGCGCCGCGTACGACTCCGTCAAATACGGCCTGTTCCAGCCGTTCGACCTGTTGCAGGCCAAATAGCCGCGTTTTCAGTCTGTTTTGGCGGCTGCGGGCGCTCCACCAGCGCGCCCGTGGCCGCCTACGCGCTGCCAAAAGGGTCTTGCCGTGAATCTGCTCGTCCTCTCAGGCATCATGGTGTACGGCGGCCTCATTCCGAAGCTCGTTACCGAAGGCTTCGGCTGGCCAGGCAAAGTCCCCTTCAAAATGGTGGCATCGACCGGCTTCATCCTCGCGGCGCTGGCCTCCGGCGCGCTCGACACGACCTACGGCCGGATCGTCCTTGTTGGCCTCGCGTTCTGCTGGATCGGCGACCTCCTGCTCGAGTACGACCGGGCGTTTCTGCCCGGCCTGTTCACGTTCCTCCTCGGCCACGTCGCATTTATCGCCGGATTCGCCGCGCTCGGCCCGCGCCTCTCGTGGGTAGCGCCCGCCGTCGCCGTCGCCGCCCTCGCCGCCGCCCTCGTCGCCGTCTATCTCCACCCGCACATCCCGCGCCCCATGCGCCTACCCGTCTACGCCTACATGGCCGTCATCTCCACCATGGTCGTACTCGCCGCGGGCGCCGCCGGCGCCGGACGTACTCCCGCCCTGCTCGCCGGAGCCGTCCTCTTCTATGTCTCTGACCTCTTCGTCGCACGCCGGCAGTTCGTCACCCACTCATTCAAAGACACCCTCTACGGCAACCCCCTCTACTTCACCGCCGTCTGGCTCATCGGCCTCACGCCGGGCCTCGTCTGACCGCTTACGTCGCGCTCCCACCGCCGCCGGGCCGACTTCGGCAAAGTCGGCCACCTTCTGCTGGCGCAGGTATGATTCAACTTTGGTCGGGGCGGGTTGGAGCGTGCGGCGGCGCGTTGGCGGGCGCGGATGTTAGCCGCCGAGGCGCCAAAAGTATTTAGCCCGATTCTCTCACGCTTCGGAAATGTTCTCCCACCGGATTCCTATTCTTGGCGCGGCGTGGCCGATTTCGTTGAGACAGTCGCCGTAGGTCATCATCCAGTGGGAGTCGCGGGCTTCGTTGATCAGCTTTTTCCAGTTGCCGTGGACGCGGACGTCCTGCTGCGACCTGCAAATCTCGTAGAATGGATTGGATTCGACGGCGCCTTTGAGGCCGACCCACCGGCCGGTGGCGTATTCGGGGTTGATGAAGCTGACTTCCTGGCCGACCGGGAACTCGACCTTGGGCGCGGCGCCGAACTCGCTTTCGTAATGGGTGAGCAGCCGGGTGGGCTCGTATTTTTTGCCGTCCATTCTGCGCGGCGAGGTGCAGTGAGCGCAGGTAACCACGCCGCCGTGCGGGAACGTGCTGTTGTGCAGGAACACGGGCTTGCCGCTGATATGGCGAAGGAGCATGCCCGCGGGCACAACCACGAAATCCGACTCGCAGAACGCCCCGTACCCTTCGTCGTTCAGCAGGCTCAGCGACAGGCACGCGGTCGTTTTCGACATCGGCAGGATCGTGCTCATGCATTCGCCGATCGTGAACTGCCGCGCGTCGTGCTCGGCCAGCAGCTCCCGGAATATCCCGTACAAGGCGAACGCGCCCACCACGAACGGGCGGTCGGTTTCGAGCGAGGTCCCCGGCATGGCGAGGTACCTGGCGGCCCATTTTTCGCAGCAGTCCATCTTGCCGGAGTTTGCCAGCGTGCTTTCGATCCGCTTGCCGAGGTCGTCGTAACTCACCTCGACAATGTCGAGCTTGAACGTGTCGCGCGCGAACTTGGGCGCCGACTCGTCGTACTTGCCCCGCGCACCGCCTAGGGCGATCACGCGCGACCCCACAAAGTTATGGACGCCGTACAGCGCCCGCAGCCGCCACACCAGCTCGCCCGGGTCGTCCACCACGACGTCGTGCACTGAGACCCGTTTTGCGGAATCCGCGCCCTCTTTATCCGATTTGAGGATGCGGACGCTCAGCGCTTCGTACCAGTAATAGACCGGGCCGTTTTTGTGCCGCACGAAAATCGTGGCGCCCCGGTCGGGCACGATCGCCTGGAGCCACTTGCCCGAGCCGGTGGCGGGGTAGATGACGTGCGCATCGGCATCGAGCGCGCGGGCTTGCTCGGCGCTTTCCTGCGAGTCGACGCGGAACACCGGCAGAACCTCGACCGGAAACTCGGCGCGCCCGGCGAGATCGTTGAGTTCGGTGTCGATCCGGGCGATTTCCTGCACGACGGCCTCTTCTGTCTGCACGCCGCCCCACGCTTTGAACGAGGCCATCTCGCGTTTCGTGGGCAGGTTGTACATCAGGACCGGCTGGACGCGCAGCGGCTTGCCGATCACCAGAAACGGCCGGTCGGGATCCCACATGTCCGGCTGCCAGTCAAACGAATCGGCGGCGGCGCGCCCCGCGGCCCCCAACGCCGCGCCTGCCGCCACAGCCGCGGTTACACCCAAAAACTCTCTGCGATTAAGACAGTTGCAGCACATTTCATCAACCTCCTTTTTGAGGGCTCGGCGCAATCCTACCTGTTTTCACAACAGGATGCTATTCGATCAGGTCCGCCGGCGCCCATTTGCGCACAGAGTTGATGAGGTAGATGGACCCCGCGCGGCTGATATGCTCTTTACGAATCACCCGTTTCTGGATGGTCCCTTTTTCGAGCAGGTCCGCCCGCATCGTGCCCGGCAACAGCCCGCAGCCAACGGGCGGCGTTACCAGCTTGCCATCCAACTCAAAGACAACATTGCCGACGGTTGTTTCGGTGATTTCGCCGTCGTTGTTCCACAACAGGACGTCATCGGCATCCGGCCGCAGGGATTTCGCGCGATCGTAAACCAACCGATGCGTGGTTTTGTGATAGAGAAAAAGATCCTCTTTGTCAATGGGATCGCGTGCAAGAGCGATCCTGATTCTGTCCAGCGGCTTGATGGGTTGGCAGTCAAGCCGGCACCTCCCCTCACGGTCGACCAGCAGGCGCACCTTCATTGGACAGCCGCGCCCGGCGGGGGCTTCGCTTAACAGGAGTTGGCGGGCGCGGTCGAGGTCGATTTTAAACCCGAGGCGGCTGGCGCTGCCGGCCAAACGCGCCAAATGCTTGTCTAAGAGGAAATACTCGAGGTCGAACAGCAGCGATTCGAGGAGTTCGAAGCTGCCGCTGACAGTATCGCACTCTTGGTGAGACATTCCTCGTATTCGCCTTCTGGAGATGACTCCCAGGTTATTCCGCCTCCAACGCAGTAGCGTGCGAGGGAAGCGGTTTGGTCAACGACGGCCGTCCGGATACCTACATTAAACTGCGCCTGACGTTCTGCGCTCCACCATCCCACCGTCCCACAATACACGCCACGCGCGGACTGTTCCAACTCATGAATGATTTGCATGGCGCGGACTTTTGGCGCGCCCGTCACCGACCCCGACGGAAAAAGCGCTCGAAAAATGTCCGGCACGTTATGATGGATGCGCGAACGGATTCCCGTCACCATCTGCCACACCGTCCCGTAACGTTCGACGCGGAACAGGTCCGTCACCTCGACCGATCCCGTCTCGCTGATGCGGCCCATGTCGTTGCGCAGCAGGTCGACTATCATCAGATTTTCGGCACGGTCTTTTTCGCTGCGCGCTAATTCGTCTCGCAGGCGCGCGTCACTTGCTTTGGTAAGGCCGCGGGGCCGGGTGCCTTTCATGGGCCTGGTCTCGAGCACGCTGCCATCGAGCCGAAAAAAAAGTTCCGGCGACGCCGACACCACCTGAAACGGCCCGAGGTCGATATACGCGGCGTGATCCCCATTCTGCGCCCGGCACATCGCCTGGAACCAAGCATAAGGATCGCCGGCAAATTCAGCCGTCAACCCGAACGTATAATTGACCTGGTATGTGTCGCCTGCCCCGATCAGGTCCTTGATCCGGAGGATCGCCCTCTCATATTCCGGCCGCTCGATCTCGGGAATCCAGTCGCCTGTCCGGAACATGCCTCCGGGGATCGCGGTGGTCTTATTGACGACTCGGCGCGACTCGTACAGACCAAACCACACCAACGGCAGCGTGTCCGGCGGGTAAACGCTTAAGGCGCTGTCAAATGCCGCGGCGGCTTCGTAAGCCAGGTAGCCCGCCGCATGCAACCCGTCCGCAACGGCCTCTTCGACACGCCGGAGGCAATCCATCACGTCCCCGGGCTTTCGTGCAACGATTTCGCCCCGGAAGCCCTCAAAGTGGGTTTCACGATCCCGCGCAACAAAGACGGCCGACGGCGCCAGGCCGCCGGCACGACCAACTCCATGGATTTTCGTTATGTTACCTGTCAAACCAAGCCCACATTCCGGGTGCGCGTTACTTGACCGTCCGCCCAGACTCGTTTTTGCACAATCTGCAGTCTCACTTCAAGCGCGCCCGCTTTCCTGTCCTTATGGGTCGTACCCAACACGTCATCCGCAAAAAAGTGGTTGGCCTGCGGCTTGCTCGCACTTTAATCATTGTTAGCATGTAAAAACCCGAGTCTGTCAACCAAACCTCCCTTGTTTCGCAAAATCTACGCATCAAAAGCCTCGCCGCATCGCGCAAAAAGAGCAACAACTTGCCCATATATAATGGGAGAAGTCGAAAAGGCGTAATGGAGAAAACGTGCAAGATGGCTGAGGGTTCCGCCTGCCGCAAACAGCCGAATCGGCCCGGCCGCCCCGTCAAAGCCGCCTCCAGCACCCCCTGGCCGAAGTGGTTTTGTCGTATCTTTTTGTGTAGATTTCCCGGAGTTTTATTGGAGGTTTGCAATGACTGACGCGCGTGACGTGACCGTTTACATGGTGGGTCACGCTCATATCGACCCGACGTGGCTGTGGCGATGGACAGAAGGCTTCGAGGAAGTCCGGGCGACGTTTCGCAGCGCGCTCAACCGGATGAACGAGACGCCCGAGTTCAAGTTTACGGCATCGAGCGCGTGTTTTTATGCCTGGGTGAAAGCATGCGACCCGGAGATGTTCGACGCGATCCGGGTGCGGGTCCGGGAAGGCCGGTGGGAACTCGCGGGCGGATGGTGGGTCGAGCCGGACTGCAACATCCCGTGCGGCGAATCGTTTGTGCGCCAGGGGCTGTACGCCCAGCGGTTTTTCGAGCGCGAGTTCGGCGTGCGGGCGCGCGTCGGGTTCAACCCGGACAGTTTCGGCCATGCCGGCACGTTGCCGCAGATCCTTAAAGGCCTCGGGATCGGCCATTACGTCTACATGCGGCCATCGCCCGGCGTCGAAATGGACTACCCGGGTGGGACGACGTTCCGCTGGCGCGCCAACGACGGGTCGGAGGTTTTGGCTTGCTGCCTGCTCGAGTCGTACGGGTCGCGCGATGGCGAGATTCCGGAGCGGATTCAGCGGCTGGCGCGTAACCCGCACCTCAATCGCGGCCAGCGGCACATCCTGGGGTTTTACGGGGTGGGCAACCACGGCGGCGGGCCTACGAAGAGGACTATTGCAGAGATCCTGGAGGCAAGCCGCGATGAGGCCTATGAGGCGCGCGTGGTGTTTTCGACGCTTGGCGAGTTTTTCAGCGCGTTCGAGTCCGAGGTCAGCCGGGACGCTTTGCCTGTAGTCGAAAAGGACCTGCAGCATCACGCGCGCGGGTGCTATTCGGTGCATAGCGAGATTAAGCGGCTCAACCGGCAGTGCGAACACGCGCTGATGTCTGCCGAACGGTTTGCCACGGCCGCCTGGCTGCTCGAGCAGGATGCCTATCCGGCCAAACAACTACAGCAGGCGTGGCAAGGCGTTCTCTACAACCAGTTCCACGACGTTCTCGCCGGCACGAGCATTCCGACCGCTTACGACGACTCGCGGGACGAATTAGGCGCGGTTCGGCACACCGCTCGCTCGATCACGAACCTGGCAGTGCAACGGATCGCGCGCACGGTTGATACGTCCGCGCCGGGCAACACGGTGATTGTCGTGAACCCGCTGCCGTGGGACGTCAAGCAGACGGTCGTTGCACCGCCGATCGTGGCACGTGAGCTTACAGGACCACTGGGTTTCGTGGATGACGCGGAGAAACCGGTGGCAAGCCAGGCTGTCCGGAGCGAGCGAATCGGCGGCACGTCGTACGCATTTACGGCGGAAGTTCCCGCACTGGGTTACCGGTGTCTTCACGCGCGGTCGGGGGAAACGCCGCATAAACAGAATAATACTCTCGAAGCGGGGTCGACTTTTCTCGAGAACGCGTGGTGGCGCATCGAGTTTGATCGGAAGTCGGGCCAGATTTCGCGGCTTCTTGATAAACTGCAAAACATCGAGGTGCTCGCCCGCGGCAATGTCCTGTCGTGTCTCATCGATTCGTCGGACACGTGGAGCCACGACGTGAAGGAGTACCGGGTCGAGGCCGGCGAGTTTGGCGGGGCGCGGCTCGATGTGCACGAACTGGGCGACGTGCTGGCGACAGTCCGCGTCACGTCGCGGTGGGACAAGTCGGTCGCGGAACAGTTCGTGACGCTCTACCGCGACACCGACACCATCGATTGCGAGTTCCGGATCAATTGGCAGCAGCGGTACACGGCGCTCAAGCTTGTTTACGGCACGTTGATCCGCGAGGGCGCCGTGACGTGCGATACCGCATACGGCTTGCAGGCGCGCCCGGCCGACGGGACGGAGCAGCCGGGGCAGAAGTGGGTCGATTTCACCGGCAGGATCGACGGGCGGGAGTACGGGCTCGCCATTCTCAACGACAGCAAGTACGGGTTCGACGTCCGGGAAGGTTGCCGGGGCCTCGCGGGGCTCGAGGGCGGCGTGATGCGGCTCACGCTGCTGCGGAGTCCCGCGTACGCCCACCACGATCCCGTGCGGTATGACGTGTCGGTGCCTTACGCCATCATCGACCAGGGTTGGCAGACGGTGCGCGTCCGGCTTGTCCCGCACGCGGGGCCGGCGGCCGGTGCGCGGGTACCGCGGCTGGCCTGGGAGCTTAACGAACCGGCACTGGTGCATGTCGAGTCGGCGCACCCGGGCCGGCGGCCCGCCAGCGGTTCGCTGTTGGCGGTAGAGGCGGAGAACGTCTTGCTGACGGTATTGAAGAAAAGCGAGGACGGCGAAGACCTGATCGTGCGCGGGTACGAAACGGATGGGAAGGCCGTCAGGACGGAGATCGTGCTGCCGGTTTGGGAAAAGAGATTCGGTGTTTCGTTCCGGCCGCACGAGATCAAGACGCTGCGGATCGATCCCCGCAACTGGACCATCACGGAGGTGAATCTGCTGGAGTGTTCATAGGACTGATCGGTCCGATCGGTCGGATCGGTCCTATTCTTTAGCCATCGCCACGACGAGGTCGGGCGAAGAGGCTGCATCAAATTGGCGCCTGTCGAAGCCGCCAAACAGTTCGGCAATGTGGAGCCCGGCTTTTTGGGCGGCAATTTGGAAGTCATCGAGCGACAGGTGGAGCAGGACGGCGGTGTCGGCGGCGGATTGCCAAACGCCGACGTCCGCGGCCGGCGCGGATTCGTGGAAGAAACTGAGGCTCAGGAGCGTCTTGTCGCCCAGCGGCACGAGGTTTTTGACGGCGACGACGGGCCCGTGTTCCGTTTCTTTCAGCTCGACGCGGTGCCGGGCCTCGTTCATGCCCTTTGCGGCGTTGTTCACTACCTGGGCGCAGAACAGTCCGCGGGGTGCAAGCCGCGTGGCCACTTCCACGACGACTGACCACACCTGATCGGCGTTTTCGAGCAGGCTGAGGCTGTTGCCGAGGCAGACGACGAGGTCGGCGGTTTCATCCGGGAGGCAGCGCATGTCGGCGACCTGGTATTGGATGCGCGGGTGGGGACGCCGCTGTTGGGCGTGGTGGATCATCTCGGGGCTCGAGTCAGTGGCCAGGACGTCGGCGCCGCGGTTGGCGAAAAACTCGGCGTGGAGGCCGGTGCCGCAGGCCAGATCCCAGACGCGGCTGCCTGGGGAGCGTTGCAGCCATTCGGTCAGCAGCGGGCGTTCGCGGTCGATGCGGGCGGCGCTGTCGGAGAGGACTTCGTAAAACGATGCGACCGAGTCAAATGGCGTCATGACTATTTCCTGAATCCCACGAACAGGCCCTTCAATCGCGCGGAAAGGGGCCGTTTGCCCGAGAACGCTTCCTCGCCTGTCTGGAAATACCAGCAGTGCACGAACATCTGGACGTACCGCAGCGCGATGAACTTCACAGTCTGCCCGAACGGCATCGCGTTTGCGCGGCACTTGGCACGCTGGATGCCGAGCACGTGCCTGGTCCAGTTCCAACTCATCCACGGCGGCCGGAGGCTGTTGTGATGCCAGGTGTTTCCATCTTCGGGCAGATTTCCGCAATATTTTGCGACGATGTATCCGTTGCCGACGGCGTAGTTTTTCCAGGTTCTGACGAAATGGCGGAACGACTCCTGGTAGTCGTGATAGACGACGGCCTCGGGTTCGTAGGCGAACCGCCAGCCGGCCATTCCCAGCTTGATGGAGAGGGCGACGTCCTCGCCGCCGGGCTTGCGGACGTCGGTGTCAAACCCGCCGACTTCGAGTACGCGCTCGCGCACATAACAGGCATTCGCCGTGATCAGGTAATTGACGGTCTCATTGGGCACCAGCGTGCCGTCGACGCTGTTATATTTCGAGTATAGCCCATTGGGATTCAGCGGCAGAACCAGCCCGCCGACGGCCGCCAGGGTTTCGTCGTCGGCCAGTTTCCGCGTCAGCATCCGCAGCCACGACGGCTCCACCACGCAATCCGAGTCGGTGTAGGCCACCCAGCGTCCGCGGGCCAGGCGCGTCCCCTCGTTTCGCGCCGCGGCAGGGCCGCTGTTGCGATCGAGCCGCAGGTATCGTGCGGGGACGGGATGTTCCTGCGCCAGCCACGCCGCGACCACGGCCCCGGTATCGTCGGGCGAGCAGTCGTCGACGATGATGACCTCGAACGGCGGGCGGGGCTCGAACTTGTCGAGCGAATCGAGCAGGCGGCGGAGTTGCGCCGAGTGGCCGTAGGTCGGGACGACGATGGAGACGTCGATCTGCGGGTTGGGCATCACGCGCCCACCCTGATATGGCCGCGGAAACACAGGTGGCGGCCTTTGCTGAAGCTGAGGCAGCCGTCGGCGCCGGCGACGTGCATGGCCTGGAGGACGCGGGTACGCTGATGGTAGCCGGTGTTGATGGCGGCCATTTGGAACGGCCTGTCAGAGGCGGCGGCATCCAGTGTTATGGTGGGCAGGCCGTTACCGAGCGCGCGCACATAGGCCGCGTGGCTATGGTCGTGGTTGAGGTGGCGCCAGCCGGTCTGGCAGACGTCGAACTCGGGGAACACGCCGTGTTCGAGTGGGGTTTCCCAGCGGTCGTACGCTGGGTCGAGGCCGATCGACACGTTGTACTCCTGGACCTCGATATCGTCGAGCGCTTCAAGCCAGACGCGCAACTCGAAGCCGGCGGCGGCGGGTTCCATCTCCCAATGCTGGCGGAACGGGTAGCGGGTCGAGTAGCCGGTGGCGCAGACGCAGCGGCCTTTGCATTGTGCGGCGCCCCACTGGATGTACGGGCTCATATTCCAGAGGTTGGCGATCTTGAACTGGGTGTGGAGGTGGACCGACGACGTGAGCAGGCGCGGCCCATGTGAGATTCGGATCATGCCCGTGTGCATGAGGGCGGATGCCTGGCCGGACGTAACGGAGCGTTCGGCTTCGCGGGCTTCGACGCGCGCCAGGGCGTCCGCGCGCGACAGGCCGAGGTCGAATTCGAGGGTGAACAGTTCGTGCCGGCCTTTGGCGAATGCGGCCTCGCTGCGGGGCAGGTACGCGCCCGCATCGAGGGCCCTGCACCCGACCATGTAGTCGGTGTTCCACCATTGCAGCGTAAAGCGGTCATTGCCGGGTTCGATCCGCACGACGGCGGGAGGGAGGGTCGTGGAAACGTCGGGCATGGCGATGGTTTCTCGGCATGTGGGAGCGTTCTGGATAATGGATGTCCAGTTGCGGCTGCCGGGGACGATGTCCGGGAAGGAGCCGGAGAGGTCTGCGTGGAATTGTGTGTAGGCGGCGGGCCAGAACGAGTAACCGCTGACGGCCTCGAGGGTGGTTTCCCGCTCGCACTCGATGGCGGCGCGCCAGCGGAGTTTTGCGGCGTCGACGCGCATGTCCCACAGGAGCGTGACGGGCAGCCGCGAGTAGCGTCCGCGGGCTTGGCACCAGTCGGGTCCATGGTCTGTCACTTCCCATTCGGCGAGCGACGATGGGTGGACTTGGCCCATTGACTGGACCTGCATGTTGAGCCCGGCCGGGGCGGTTGCTTCGGTCTCTCCTTTGAACAGGCTGATTCGGCCGTGGCAGAAGACGGCCTCGAGATCGCCGGCGCCGAACCGATGAATGCCGGTGTCGCGGCCGATTTGGCGCAGGTAGTACTCGATAGTTTCGCGAGGCGTTTTGCGCGACACCATCCGGCCTTTGCTCAGGAGGATGCCGCGGTTGCAAAGCATGTTGACGATGTTGAGGTCGTGGGACACGAACACGATGGTTTTGCCCTGCTCTTTGAGCTCGGCGATGCGCGTCCTGCACCTGCGCTGGAACTCTTCGTCGCCTACGGCCAGTACTTCGTCGATCAGGAAGACGTCGGGATCGGCGTGGACGGCCACGGCAAACCCCAGCCGGACGAACATGCCGCTCGAGTAGGTGTTGACGGGGTTGTCGATGAAGTCGCCGATGCCGGAAAACTCGACGATCGGGTCGAACACCGAGTCGGTGTGTGCGCGGTCCATGCCGAGGATTCGGGCGTTGAGGTAGATGTTCTCGCGGCCGGTCAGCAACGGGTGGAAACCCGCGCCGAGTTCCAGGAGGGACGCGACGCGCCCGCGGACGGTGACGCGGCCGGTTGTGGGGACGGTGACGCCGGCGAGTAGTTTGAGGAGGGTGCTCTTGCCGGAGCCGTTCGAGCCGATGATGCCGACGGACTCGCCGCGCTCGACCTCGAACGAGATGTCCTGGAGGGCGGTGACAGTCTCGTGCGCGCCGCCGAACAGGGTTTTGAGTCCTTCGCGAGACAGGAGAACCCGCGAGCCGCGCTGCGGCCGGTATACCTTTGAAACGTTTTCGACTTCTATCAGAGCCATTGCGTCACATGTGATCCGCAAAAGTAGGGGCAATGCGCCGGAACACCCACGCGCCCAGAACCAGCATCACCGCCGCGGCGGCCAGCGGCCAGAGGAGGTGGGCGGCATCCGGGAACCGGTTCATCAAGAGTGCCTGGCGATAGGCCTCGACGAGGTGCGCCATGGGATTGAGCATGTAGATGCGGTACACCCAGGGGGGCAGGTCGTGCGGGAGGTCGTAGATGATGGGGGTCGCGTAAAAGCCGAATGCAAGCGCCACCTCGACCATGTAGGTGACGTCGCGGTAGAGCACGTTAAGGGCGGAACATACCAGGCCGAGGCCGGTTATGAGGGCCAGTTGCACCGCAAACACCACGGGCGCGAAAACCACCCCGACGCCCAATAAACCAGGCCCCTCGAGAACGCTGAAAACAACCAGAAACGTGACAAACCCGATAGCAAAGTTGAGGACGCTGTAGAGGATCGCGGCCAAGGGGACGGTTTCGCGGGGGAAATAGACCTTCTTGATGAGGTCCTGGTTTGCGACGATGGAGTTTGTGGCGCCGGTCAGGCCGACCACCAGGAATTGCCAGGGCACAAGCCCTGCCAGGAGGAAAACGGCGTAGGAGTGTTGGGCGCCGCCGATGCGGGAGCCCATCAGGTCGCGCAGGAGGTAGCCGAAGACAAAGGTGAGGATCAGCATCATGAGGACGGGCTGCAACACCGCCCAGAGCAGGCCGATTATGGCGCGGCGGTACTTGGCGCGGAGGTCTTTCCAGAAGAGGTCGTAAAGGAGGGCGCGGCTCCGGATTACGTCCGGAACCATACGGAGCACGCGGCCCTGCTGATTGTGTGCGTAAAACGCCTGGGTCATCTATCAAATGGTAGCACCGGAGTTTAAGACTTGTCCAACGGGTACGCAAATTTACCCGATTGCGACCGCGAAAACTAAATCGAGCGAAAAACGGGGACTGACTCGCTTTTCGGCAGTTTGAAAAGCGTGTCTGTCCCCGCTTTTCGCGGCCTTCGGCAACAACTCCGCTTTTTCACCAACTCACCGCCGCCTCTTTAACTGGCTGGGTACAAAAAATGGTAAAATACACAATATTAGTGGCTATTCTCTCCGAAAGAAACCATATTTAGCGTGTAAAGAAACCACAAAGGCAGGATGAGAACCGAGTTTGCCAGACTTCTCAAGCTGCTGCGGAAAAATAGTCCCGCGGCGGACTTGGAGTTGGTTCGGGGCGCGTACCGGGTCGCCGACCTGGCGCACCGTGGCCAGAAGCGCCTTTCGGGGGAGCCGTATATTGCACACAGCCTGGCGGTGGCGCGGATCCTGGCGGGGCTGAAGCTTGATCTGACGACGATCGCGGCGGGGCTTCTTCACGACGTGCTCGAGGACACGCTGGCGACGCGTGCGGAACTGGAGCGTACATTTGGGCCGGAGATCACGTCGCTGGTGGATGGGGTGACGAAGATCGGCTCGCTGTACATGGCGTCGGCGGGTCAGACGCGGGCGGAGAAACAGGCGGCGAGCCTGCGGAAAATGCTGATTGCGACGGTGCGTGACGTGCGGGTGATCCTTATCAAGCTGGCGGACCGGCTGCATAACATGAGGACGATCGAGTACCTGCCGCCGAAGAAAATCGAGCGGATCTCGCAGGAAACCCTGGATATTTACGCGCCGCTTGCCCATCGACTCGGTATAGCGCGCTGGAAGTGGGAACTCGAGGACCACGCGTTCCACCGGCTCAACCCGGTCGAGTACAAATCGATCGCGGCCAGGGTTTCGATGAAGCGGCGCGAGCGGGAAGCGTGGCTGAACCAAATCCTTGTGTTCCTCGACAAACGCCTCAAGGAGGTGGACGTCCAGGCGGACGTGATCGGCCGGCCCAAGCACCTGTACAGCATTTACCGGAAGATGATGCTTCAGGGTAAAGATTTTGATGAGGTGATGGACGTCCAGGCGGTTCGTATCATCACGCGATCGGATGCGGACTGCTATAAGGCGCTCGGGATCGTTCACCAGCTTTGGAAACCGTTCCCGAACCGGTTCAAGGATTATATCCCGATTCCCAAGGCGAACGGGTACCAGTCGATCCACACGACGGTGATGTGCGAGAACGGGCGGCCGCTCGAGATCCAGATCCGGACGCACCACATGGACGAGACGGCGCAGGTCGGCATTGCCTCGCATTGGGTATACAAGGAAGGCGAGCCGCAGCACACGGATCGGTCGCTCGAGGAGCGGCTGAAATGGCTGCGGCAGATGTACGAGTCGCTGCAGGACACGCGATCGGCGGACGAGTTCATCGACGGGGTGATGCGCGACGTGCAGATGAGCGAGATTTTTGTGTTCACGCCGAAAGGCGAGGTCAAGGAGTTGCCGGCGGGAGCGACGCCGCTGGATTTCGCGTACGCCATCCACTCGGACGTGGGCAACCATTGCATTGGTTCGCGCGTGAACGGACGGCTGGTGCCGCTGAGTTACAACCTTCAGACGGGCGACCGGGTCGAGATCCTGACGTCGAAAAACCAGACGCCGCACATTGGGTGGCTCGATATCGTGGTGTCGTCGAGGGCAAGGACGAAGATCCGGCAGCGGCTGCGCGAGTTGGGCCAGCTTGAACCCGCCGAACAGGACAAAGCGGAAAAGGCCAAGCCGGCGGCACCAAAGCCGGCGCCGCTCGCGCCATTGAAACCGCCGGTGCGGATGGTGGACGACTCGACCCGGAACAAGCTGATCCGGGTGCAAGGCCAGAAACACATGGCGGTCCAGTTTGCAAAGTGCTGCAACCCGATGCCGGGCCACTCGTTGATCGGGTACATCCGGAAACACACGGGCATTACGATCCACCGGGACGATTGCCGGCATTTCACCGCCATCAACCGGGATACGCGGCGCATCATCAAAGCGTCGTGGGACGGCGAGGGAAGTTTCCAGATTGGAATCCGGGTGGCGACGAGTTCGCGGCCGAATATCCTGGCGGATCTGACGGAATCGATCCGGCCGCTGATCGTCGACATTGTGCGGGCGCAGTACCAGCCCGGCGAGAACGGCCAAAGCTCGTTCGAGTTCGTCTTCAATACGACCGACAAGACCAGCATGGAACAGGTTTCGCGTACCATACGGACCGTCGCGGGGGTGCGGGACATCTCGACGGTGTTCGTGCGGGAAATGCCTGATGCACATTAGTTCGCCGCCGCTGCAGGGGAAGTTCGAACTGGTCAGCCCGTTCAAACCCGCGGGCGATCAGCCCGAAGCCATCGAGGATTTGGTGGGCGGACTTGGGGAAGGGCTGCAGCACCAGGTGTTGCTGGGTGTGACGGGCTCGGGCAAGACCTTCACGATCGCCAACGTGGTCGAGAAGATCAACCGGCCCACGCTGGTTATGGCGCACAACAAGATCCTCGCGGCACAGCTTTACGGGGAGTTCAAGAGCCTGTTTCCCAGCAACGCCATCGAGTATTTCGTAAGCTATTACGACTATTACCAGCCGGAAGCGTATATCCCGTCGACGGACACCTATATCGAGAAGGACGCTTCGATCAACGATGAGATCGACAAGATGCGCCATTCGGCGACGCGCGCCCTGCTCACCCGGCGCGACTGCCTGATCGTGGCCAGCGTGTCGTGCATTTACGGGATCGGGTCGCCGGATGTGTACCGGCAGTTGCACGTGGATCTGGAGGAAGGTTCTAGCCAGATGCCACGGGACCGGCTGATTTCGGAATTGGTGGTGATGCAGTACACGCGGAACGACGTGGATTTTCACCGGGGCACGTTCCGGGTTCGCGGGGACGTGGTGGACATTTTTCCGGCGTACGAAGGCGACCTGGCGATCCGGATCGAGTATTTTGGCGACGAGGTCGAGGCAATTACCGAAATCGACCCGTTGCGCGGGATCACCAACCGGCGGCTCCGGCGCGTGGCGGTATATCCCGGGTCGCATTACGCCACGACGGCCGACAACATCGAGCGGGCCATCGGCGATATCGAGATCGAACTCGAGGAACGGCTGGAGGAGTTGCGGGCGCAGAAAAAACTGCTCGAAGAACAGCGGCTCGAACAACGGACACGGTTTGACATCGAGATGATGCGGGAGCTGGGATACTGCAGCGGGATCGAAAATTATTCGCGGCACCTCGACGGGAGGGCACCGGGTGAGCCGCCGTTCACGCTGCTGGATTATTTCCCCGAGGACAAGCTGATCGTGATCGACGAGAGCCACATGAGCGTGCCGCAGATCGGGGCGATGTTCCGGGGCGACCGGTCGCGGAAAGACAAGCTGGTCGAGTACGGATTCAGGCTGCCGTCGGCGCGGGACAACCGGCCGCTGACGTTCGAGGAGTTCGAGCAGCGGGTTCGCCAGGCGATTTACGTGAGCGCGACGCCTGCCGAGTACGAGTTGCGCAAGAGCAGCGGGTTGATCGTCGAGCAGGTGGTGCGGCCGACGGGGCTGGTCGACCCGCTGGTCGAGGTGCGGCCGGCGGTGAACCAGGTGGACGACCTGCTGGACGAGATCCGGAAATGCGCCAGCCACGGCGAGCGGGTGCTGGTAACGACGCTCACGAAGCGGATGGCGGAAGATTTGACGGAGTATTACAGCGACCTCGGGATCCGGGTGCGGTATATGCACGCGGACGTTCAGACGCTCGAGCGGATCGAGTTGGTGCGGGCGTTGCGGAAAGGCGAATACGACGTGCTGGTGGGCATCAACCTGCTGCGGGAAGGGTTGGACATCCCGGAAGTCGCGCTGGTGGCGATACTCGATGCCGACAAGGAGGGGTATCTTCGATCGGAGACGAGCCTGATCCAGACGTGCGGGCGCGCGGCGCGGAACATCACGGGCCGGGTGCTGATGTACGCCGACCGGATGACCGGATCAATGGAACGGGCGCTGGCCGAAACCACCAGAAGGCGAGGCAAGCAAGTCGAGTACAACAAGAAACACCGGATCACCCCGCGGTCGGTGCAAAAAGAGATTGTTAACCTTCTCGAAAGCATTTACGAGCGCGATTACGTCACGATACCGCTGGCCGCGGAAGATCAGGACTTGTATATACCTGCGTTTGAACTGCAAAAAACCATCATGCGGCTGAGAAAGCAAATGAGGGAAGCCGCATCAAAGATGGAATTTGAAAAGGCCGCGCAGTACCGCGACCGAATCCGCGCTCTGGAACAGCGGCAGATCGAAGAGATTTGAATGTGCAGGCGAGACGCCCGCACCACAATAACCGAGGAATTTGAATGTGCAGGCGGGACGCCTGCACCACAACTGTCCAAGAACTCGAACGGCCTGCAAAAAACTACAGGCGCGGGCTTTTGCGTCCGCGCCTGAGAGTAACGCTAAACGAAAACTACTTCGCCGCTAACTTGGGGCAAGTGCCTGCGGCTTTCGGGCAAGCACCCTGGGCCTTGCAACATTCCTTGGCCTCGCCTTCCGACGATGCCGCCGCGGCTTTGCAGCACGTGCCGGCCTTGGCGCATTCGGCTTTCTTGGGGCAGTTGGCACAGGTGCAGGCTTTGGCACAATCGGCGGCGTTCGGACAGTTGGCGCAGCACGCCGCCGGGCAGCATGCGGCCGCCTGGGCCGCGTCGCACGAACTCTTGGCGCAAGGCGCAGCGGCGGGCACGCCGGCATCATCGGCGTAAAGGACCGGAGCCAATGCGCTCAAACCGAACGCCAACAAACCCGCCATTAAGAAGATGTACTTTTTCATACTCTCTACTCCACGTGTCCACTCACGTTGCATCGGCACAACTTTTTCGGCCGCCGGACTTGCCCTTGGAACGCGAGACCGGGAACTCGTATTCCCGCGTGTTCCGGAGGGGACCGCCCACGCATAAGTTATCACAATATAGCTAAGGCTGCAACCAAAACAGGCTTGCCAGAATCCGCACGTAAGAAATTATCCGGGCGCCCGTATCAACGGGATTGCGCCGAAAACCGGTCATTTCCCGCTGGGCTCCGCGCGAGGGTTCTATCAAGGCGCTCATGCCATCATTTTCACGACAGGCCTCGGAAGAGATGCCCGTCGTTTCTGTCCTTTTCGTCCCTTATGTCTCTTCCTTACGCGCGGATTCTGGGCTTGATGCTGGAGTCAAAAGTGGGACACCCCCCACAACTACCAGGGGGCGTCCCAACGAGGAAAACACTTGTTAGATCAGGCTTCGGCCTCTTTTTCGTCTTCGTATTCGGTGAAGTCTTCGTCGGAGCACAGGGCGTGGAACTTGCCGGTGAGGCGTCCGATTTCGGCCTGCCCTTCGGCGAGCAGCTTATCCGCGGCGCCCAGCCCGACGAACGTCGCCTCCAAGCCGCCGTAACCGCCCGCGGCCGCATCGAATATCGTGGGGAAATAGGCGTAGAATCCGTTGGTGTAACCGCAAAGGAGGGTGTTTTTCACCAGCGAGTTTTGCTTGAGGGCCAACTGGTATTGGACGAAGATTTCGCCGGGCATTCCGAGCAGGGCAAGCTGGCCGTTGAGCACCAGCACGCTGACGGGCACGGCGAGGCCGGGGGTGAGTTTGGGTGCGTAGAGGTCGAACAGGGGGCCGTACTGCTCTTTGAAATAGGCGGCGTTTGTCGGGTTCTGCAAGTCCCACCTTGTGCCGATGGGGACGTTCTTTTCGCTGAACTCGACGGCAGGGACGTCGTCGGCGGTGGTCTCTATGCGGGGCAGCGGGCCGAGGACGGCGCCGGCGAACTCTTTGCCGACGCTTTTCATGGCGTCGACGCCGCCTTTTCGGATGGGTGTCTTGTCGAGGTATGGGTTGATGTTTCCGCAGCCGCCCTGGAGGAACAGGCACTCGGCGCCGGTTTTCTCCTTGACGAGGCGGGTCATCTCGCCGACGTAATCGGCGCTGTACTTGAGGTTGGACGGTCCCATGACGACGGGGTGGCATGCAAAATGGACGACCGTGGCGATGGGATCGCCGTCGAGCGTGGTGACGCGAATTATGGTGGCTTCCTTGTCGACGGGCGAGGTGGGTTTCTTTTCCTGGTTGCGCCACAACATGGTGCAGCGGCCCTCGGGCGTGATCACGCGGCGGTTGTGGGCGATATCCACTTCGACGCGGCCGACGCCGAGCCGGGCGGGCTGGAGTTTTGAGGCGGCCTCTTGGATGGATTCGGCAACGCCGTTTTCGATGGGGGGCATGTAGGGTGCGTCGGCCATTTCGAGCACGGGCGCGTGGTGTGTGTGCGATGCCGTGAAAAAGACGTAGTCGACGTCGGCGGCGCGCGCTCGCTCGCGGATGCGCTCGCAGGCGGAGTCGTTCAGCGGCCGGCCGAGGTCGAGCGTGACGATGGCGGCGATGTTCTGGCCTGCCTGAAATGCGATGGTTTTCACATAGAGCGGATCAAGGGTGCCGTCGGCCGGGCCCGTGCGGTCGGAGTAGCCCCAAAGTGGGCAACCGGGCGGTGGCGTGATATCGCGAACTCCAACTCCTGCCAGAAAATAAGCCATGACGATGTCTCCTTCAATTAGCGCGCGAGAAGCGCGGATAAACACGCCCGAAAAGCGGGGACAGACACGATTTCAAACTGCCGAAATCGAGTCAGTCCCCGTTTTTCGGGCGGCGGCGTGATATCGCGGACTCCAACTCCTGCCAGAAAGTAAGCCATGTATATGTCTCCTTGCTTCACGAGAACCAGGGCCGGAGGCGTGCGGCCTTGGCCATCGCAATCTTGAAATACCGTACATCTTCAACAATCTGCCAGTCGAACATGCCCGCGAGGACAAAATCGGCGCCGCCGTCCACGGCGTATTGGAATCCTTTCAGCGGGGGTATTGCGCCCGCGGCCATGACCTTGAACGCAATCCAGGGTTTCTTGATGCCGGCCATGTAATCGACGACGGCCTGTGGGTCACGGCACCAGAAGTTGTCTTCTTTGCCCATGTCTTCGGTGACGGGCGGTTTGGGTGCGGTGAAATAGTCGTGGGTGTGCAGGGTTTTCTGGTAGAAGTCGGGGTTGATGCCGGCTTTTTCGCAGGCGATGATGGTATCGAGCGAGTGCCCCGCAACGCCGGCGGGCAGATTGAACGAATGGATAAACTCGACCTCCTGCCCGATCAGGTCGATAAGTCCTTCGGCGACGAGTTTGTCGGCGGCCTGGCCTTGAATGTAGATGACGTCTGCGCCGTTTTCGACGGCCTTTTTGACCTGATCCATGTTGCCATTGCGGTCGGGGTTGGCGGCGATGAACCATTTCATGTTGCTGCCCTGCCGCAGGTGTTTCTGCAATACGGACAAGTCGTCCCACACGGCGGTGTTGATCGAGTCGACACCGTTTTCCTCGGCGATCCGGAGGGTTTCGAGGATTTTTTCGTCGGTGTTGTAATGGCGCATCAGGGCGGAGACGTAGGTCAGCTCGCGGCTGTGCGAATAGCCGCTGATCAGGTTGCCGCCAAGCATCAACCGGCTCAACTCGACGTCGCCGATTTTTCCCCGCGGCATGGGCTGTTTGGCGGCGTCTTCGAGAGTCGTTTCGGGTTTGGCGCCCGGCTTGTCTTTGGCTTTTTCGGCGGCTCCGGCGGCGGTTGCGCCGAGCGCGCCGGCCACTCCGGCGGATGCGATGATGCTGTCTTTGACAAAATCCCTGCGCGACATTTTCCCAGCCATTTTAAGCTCCTCCTCTGCCAAAACAGTCTACTCGAACGAGGGTCAAAAAAGATAGCTGGCTGAAGATAGGACGGATCGGACGGATCGGACGGATAAAACGAGGTCGTTCAGCCGCGGGGGTGGAATGTTTTGTGTGCTTTGGTGAGGCGTGCCACACTGACGTGGGTGTAGATTTGTGTGGTGGCGATGTCGGCGTGGCCGAGCATTTCCTGTACGGCGCGGAGGTCGGCGCCGTTGTCGAGCAGGTGCGTGGCGAACGAATGGCGGAGCATGTGGGGCTTGACGTTTCCGGGGAGGTTGGCGAGCCGCGCGTACTTTTTGACGATAGCCCAGGCGGTTGTCCGGCCGAGGCGCTTGCCGCGCGAGGTCAGGAAGACGGTTTCGTCTTTTACGGACCTGTCCTGGCGGACGTTCAGCCACGCCCGCACGCGCGTGATGGCCTGATCGCCGAGCGGAATGAGGCGGGTTTTTGCGCCTTTGCCGCGGACGCGGACGGCCGACTCGTCCAGCGACAGGTCGCGGATGCGGAGGTTGATCAGTTCGGAGATGCGCAGGCCGCACGAGTAGAACAGTTCCAGTATGGCGCAATCGCGGGCGCCGTCTGGGGTGGATGGATCGGGCGCGGCGATCAACTGCTCGACCTGCGACGGGGGGAGGTCGCGCGGCAACTGGCGCACGAGGCGGGGTGTGTCGAAATCGGCGGCGGGGTCGGATTCGGTGATTTGTTCTTCGCGCAGGAACGAATGAAACTGCCGGACGGCGCTCAGGTGGCGCGCGACGGATCGCGCGGACAGCCCGTCCTTGCGCAGGCCAATGAGGTGCTCGAGGATAAGGTCGCGGCGCACGTCGTCCAAAGATTCGATGCCGCGTGCGGCGACGAACTCGAGGTACCGGGAGATGTCGGCCGAATACGCGGCCAAGGTTTTTTCACCAAGGCCACGTTCGAAGACGGCCGCCTGAACAAACCGGTCAAGAAAGCCATCAAAGGCGGCTGCTAATTTTTCCCCGTGCTCATTCAAAATTCCGCGTTCCGCATTCCACGTTCCGCATTAGAAAAGACGCCCCGGCGCAGTCGGCGCCGAGGCGTCTGGAAGTTACGTCAACCACACAATTGTGCGGTGTTTATCAACTGCCCTTGATGTTGACGTTGAACACGACCCTGCGGTTCAGCGCCCGGTTGCCCGGGGAATCGTTGGGCACGGCGGGCTGGCTCTCGCCGAAGCTCTTGGTTTCGATGCGTTCGGGTGCGATGCCCTGCTCGACCATGTATCGCTTGACGGCATCGGCGCGCCGCTGGCCAAGCGCATTGTTGTATTCGTCGCTGCCGATATTGTCGGTGTGGCCATCCAGCCCGAGCGTATCCTGGGGATGCGCCTTCATCGAGGCCACGACCTCGTCAACCACGGCACGTCCTTCGGGTTTCAACACGGACTTGTCGAAATCGAACAGGACGTTGTTGAACGTCGGCTTGGTTCGTGCGGGCGTCGGGGCCGGGGCGGGCGGCGGTGTGGGAACCGGCGCGGGTGCCGGGGTGACGGCGACGGGGCACGTGATATTGTAGACAACGCCGCGATTGCCCCACGCCTCTTGGTCATTGGCATTCGAGGCGGGCTCGGTGGGCCACCACCAGCAACCCGTACGCACCGGGTCTTTGATGGGAACCGGCGTTGCGCCGCTAAGACCCCACCACGACAGATCGTCCCACACTTTGCCCTGCCCATAGGCTGAGCCGGCCGTCGCAAGTATCGCGACTCCCAAAACGCACAGTAACACTTTTCTCATTTTGGTCTCTCCTATTCTCCGCTTAATCAACGCAACGACCGGATTACCGGCACTCTTATAGCGAAACACTATTGCAGGTTTATTTAAACACAAACTTACACCGGTGTCAAGCAATACCCCAACATGCTGTGGCTCAGAACTTATCTCGCGCCGGGAAGGCGCAACTCCCTTATGGAGGCATTTTATCACAATCTGCCATAGCATGCAAGTGTCAAGTGAACACCCTGCGTAAGTCCAATTACAGCCAATTTTATGCCTCTATAAACAAACAAGGACATAAGTTCCTTACCAGCCAAAGGGACTTATTCCCAAGGAATTTTCGCAGGGGGAGGGTTTGTTGGTGTTGAACTTGGGGGTGTGCAGGGGGCGTGGCGCAGTATGGGCATATGGGGCGGCAGGGTCAATGACAGTGAAAGAGGCCTAATGCGTAAGATTTTTGTTTGTAATGGGTTGTGCTGTACTACTACATTCATAATTAGCGACTTTTTCTCCGCGGCAAGTATCTGCGGCGCGAGGCTGGGCTGTTTGGCGTTGAAGCGTGGCTTTTCAAAGCTTATAGTACGGTTGGCCGGATCAACGGATGCGGGGTCGGTCGATAGAGTATATGTTGGGCGCGGGAGGAGAAGCGAGTGGTGAATAAGAAGCACGGGAAGAAAAAGAGGCGGATGGAAATTATTGGTGCGCCGCCGGGGACGATTTCCATCAGCGTCCTGTCGCCGAAACCGGTTATCCGAGTGATGGCGTACGGCCCTGACAATTGTGCGGAAGCCACGCTGTCCAATCTGGACGCGGTCCCGGAATATTTGGCGACATGGCCGGTAACGTGGGTTAACGTGGATGGTTTGGGCGATTTGAATACGATCAACCGGCTTCGTGATCTATTCCACCTGCACGCGCTTGCGCTGGAAGACGTGCTGAGCCTTCACCAGCGGCCGAAACTGGAGCGTTATGACGACCACGTGTTTGTAGTGCTCCAGATGCTTGAGCCGGAGCCGCCGGTTCAAAACGAGCAGCTCAGCATTTTCTTCGGGGAGAAGTTTGTGCTGACGCTGCAGGAGCATCCGGGCGACTGTTTGGACCCGATCCGGACGCGGATCCGTGAGAGCGGGGGCCGGCTTCGTTCAATGGGTGCGGACTATCTGGCGTACTGTTTGATGGATGCGGTAGTGGATTCGTATTTTCCACGTGTTGACGAACTGGGCGACCGGCTGGAAGTACTCGAAGACCAGGTTATTGGCCGGCCGCACCCGGAGACGGTGGCGGCGATTCACGCGATCAAGCGCGACCTGCTCAGCGTCCGGCGGGTCATGTTTCCGCTGCGGGAGACGGTTAATGCGATGATCCGCGACGCGGGGCGGCCCATCACGGAGAACACGCGCGTCTATCTGCGCGACTGTTACGACCACGTCATCCATATCCTCGACCTGCTCGAAAACTATCGCGAGATTGCCGGGGGGCTGCTGGAGATGTACCTGTCGAGCGTCAGCAACCGGATGAACGAGATCATGAAAGTCCTGACGATCATCGCGACGATCTTCATCCCGCTGACGTTTATGGTAGGCATCTACGGGATGAATTTCGATCCTGACTCGTCCCCCTTTAACATGCCGGAACTCCGCAGTTACTTCGGCTATCCGGCCATCATGCTTATTATGGCGGGGATAACCGTGGGACAACTTTATTATTTCTGGCGGAAGGGCTGGCTGACGTCCGACCGGCACAACGGAAAGGGTTGAGGGGGTCTGGGCTGGGGGACAATTGGGACGATTGGGAGTCGGAATCAACCGGTAGGCGCTGAGAGCACGCGAGAGCACACGCATTTCCACCGCTCTTTCGGCTACTCCCATTTGCCGGTAAAGACTTCGGTGGCGGGACCTTCCTGGTAGACGCAGCCGTCGCCGGCCCATTCGATGGCAAGGACGCCATAGACCAGGTGGACGTTTACTTTGCGGTCGGTGCGGCCGGTGATCATCGAGGCGAGCGCGGCGCCGCACGACCCGCTGCCGCTGGCCATGGTGATTCCGCTGCCGCGCTCCCAGATGCGCATGACGATGTTGGCCCGGTCGAGCACGGTGACGAACTCGACGTTTGTTCGCTGGGGGAACTTGGGGTGGTTCTCGACTTTGGGTCCGATCTCGGTGAGGGGCGCTTTTGTGGCGTCTTGGACAAAGATGGCGGCGTGTGGGTTGCCGATATTCGAGCAGGTGATTTTCACGGTTCCGCAATCGAGTTGCAGTTCTTCTTCCAAAACATTGCCGGCGGGACCGAGCATGGGGATTTTTGAGCGCTCAAAGACGGGCGTGCCCATGTTGGAGCGAACCGCCGCGACTTTCCCGCCCTCGACACGCAATTGGACGTGGTTGGGGCCGCCGCCGGTCTCGATGACGAACTCGTGGTCGCGCGTCATGCCGCGTTCGTAGACGTACTTGGCGAAACACCGAATGCCGTTGCCGCAGGTTTCGGCCTCGCTGCCGTCGGCGTTGAACATGCGCATGCGGAAGGGGTGGTCTTTGCCGGGCATGATGAGTATGATTCCGTCGGCGCCGACGCCGAGGTGTCGGTGGCTCATTCGGCGGCTCAATTCGGGGGGGTTATCGATTTCGCGGTCGAACGCCTCGATGAAGAGGTAGTCGTTTCCGAGCCCGTGCATTTTGGTGAACGTAATGGCCATTCCTTCAACTCCGCCGCCTTAGAGCGGCTTCAACGAACATATTCATTAACTGATCAAATTTTATGCCTACTGCGGCGGCGGCTTGCGGGTACAGCGAGGTGGGCGTCATCCCGGGCACGGTATTGACCTCGATCCATACGGGGCCTTGGGCACCAATGATGAAATCGCTTCGGCTCCAGATGCCGCACCCCACGGCCTCGTGCGCCATGACGGCCATTTCCTGCACATGCCCGGCGACTTCGGCGGGGATTTCGGCGGGTGTGATTTCACGGGTGGCTCCTGGGGTGTATTTGGCTTCGAAATCGAAATAAGTGGAGGTCACTGGGCGGATTTCGGTTACTGGCAAGGCCCTGGCGCGCCGGCCGGCTTCGACATCGAGGACGGCGCAGGTTACTTCGGTTCCCTTGATGTATTCTTCGGCCATGGCGGTACCGTCCACGGCCAGAATCCCGCCGACACACGCGGAAAACTCGTCCGCCGTCCGCGGTATGGCCATCCCGAAGCTCGAACCCTGGCAGGGTGTCTTCACCACGCATGGGAAACCGACCGATTCGGCCACTTCGGCTGTCACGGCTTCGGAGGCGTGCTGCCACTCCGGCAGGAAGAACGTGACGTGGCGGGCGACGCGGACGCCGGCACCGGCTACGACGGCTTTGCACCGGATCTTGTCCATGGCGAGTGCGCTGGCGGCACACCCCGAGCAGGTGTAAGGGATTCCGAGCAGGTCGAGCATGCCTTGGAGGCGACCGTCTTCGCCGAACGGCCCGTGCAGGGCCACAAACGCGCAATCGACGCCGAGCCGCTTGATCTCGCCGACGGCGTCGAAGGCGTCCATGGGAGGGATGCCGGGAAAATGCCAGAGGCCATCTTTGCCAATGACGATCCAAGTCACGCGGTACTTGGTTTTGTCAAGGCTTTCGGCGACTTTTGCGCCCGAAGCCATCGAGATGTCGTGTTCGAGGCTCGTCCCGCCCATCAAAACCGCCACGTGCCGCTGCTGCAATTCCATAACCGCTCCTGCAAAGGTTTGTTCCAGATAAGATACCACAGGGAGAAGGAAGGTTTCGCTTCGCGGGCGGATGCGTGATAAGGTCTTCACAGTAAACGATGGAGGCTTCCTACAGTCATTGGCTTCGGTGCCGGGGTAAGGCCGACTTCGCCGAAGTCGATCCGTCGACGGGCGAGGCGGCTGTCGTTAGTCATCGCCGCTTTGGACTCGGGCCAGCATGGTGATCGGAGGCGGCGTACATTCGAATGGGTTGGGGCGGAACCGGGCCGACTTCAGCGAAGTCGGCCTTGCCCAACGAGGTGGCATGAAACTCAACGATCACGAGCGAGAACGGCTTCGGCGTGTGCGGGAGTTGACGGAACATGATTTGAGCGAGAATCTGATGCCGTTCTGGGCCGGGAACGCGTGGGACGGCGAGTACGGGGGATTTCTGACCCGATTGGACCGGCGCGGCAACCGCCTCGACGACAGCGAGAAAGTCCTGATGATGCAAGTCAGGATGATCCACAGCCTGGCGTCGGCGCATCGGCACGGGCTGCGCGACCAGGGCTACCTGGATCTGGCGGGGCGGGGATTCGACTTTGTCGTGCAAAACATGTGGGACGCGGAGAACGGGGGTTTTTATTTCTCGGTAAGGCGGGACGGAACGCCGCTGTCGAGGCGAAAGAACACCGATTTCCACGGATACGCGATGTCGTCGTTTGCGGCGTATTACGAGGCGTCTGGGCGGAAGGATTCACTGGATTGGGCGGGGCGGGTTTTTGATTTGTTGCAGGCGAAGGCGGCCGACGGCGACCGGGGGTTCATCGAGGATTTCGACGGGGCGGATTGGCCCGCGCTGAATTCCGACCAGATGAATCTCGGGAGCCAAACGCGGGTCAAGACGATCGATATGCACACCAACGTCATGGAAGGCATGATGTACCTCGCCCGGGCGTCAGGCAGCCCGAGACACAAGGAGGCGCTGCGGAACCTTGTCGATCTGATCTGCACGCGGGGCATCCATAAGGAGTGCGGGTGCAGCGTGACGGTTTTCGACTGCGACTGGAACCCGCTGGCCGACGTGGAAGGCCGGATGACAACGTCTTACGGGCTGAACGTCGAGATGGCGTGGATCGTTTTTGACTCGGCGGACGTTCTGGGAGCGCCGCGCAAGACGTATCGGGACACGGTGCTCGGGCTGATTGACCACGCGCTGGAATTCGGCTTCGACCATACGCGTGGCGGCTTGGCAGCGTTCGGGCCGCTGACGGGGCGCGTGGCTGACGCGGTCGAACTCGGGGCGGGGCGGCTGCTAAAATCGTGGTGGGCGCAGGCAGAGTTGCTCAACGCCCTGATCCAGGCGTCCGCGTATACGGAGAAGAGAAAATACCTGGATGCGTTCCTCAAAGAGTTCGAGTGGGTACACGGGCGCCAGATCGATCACGAGTGCGGCGATTGGTACCAGGATACGGATTGGGAGTCAGGCCGGCCCCAACATACGGACAAAGGCCGGGAGTTTAAAACCTCGTTTCATGCGGGCCGCGCATTAATGCGGGTTTCGGACGCGATAGGGGCTTTATAGGACTATAGGTGAGGCGGGTCCAGCGGTGCCGTGGAAGCGGAAGCGGCGGGGACGCCGCTTCCACGAGTGCGCCCGGCAAGGAATAATACGTCCTATAAACGCAACTCACTCGACGCGGTTTCCCGGTATTCTTTCATAAGGTCGTCGTATGGCGGGATTTAACCGATCTCAGCATGCTATACTTTGGCAGTAGATGAACGCGGAGGTCCTGATGAAGCAGTTTCTGGTCCTGCTGGGGATAGGAGTCGGGTTGGCGGGGGTGGGGGTGGTGGCGGGGGTGGTGGTGGTAGAGAATCCTGGGTCGAAAGTCCAGGCGCCAGCTATCCTGGATGTCCCGATCCCTTATCTGGACTACGTCTCGCCGGACAATGCGAACGGGGGTTTTGAGGCGGCGGGGAGGGACTCACCGGTTGGTTGGACGGTCACGGGCGGCCCTGATCTGCGTTGGCGGCAAGATGGGGATTCTTCGCACTCGGGATCGCAGTCAATGCTGCTTGACGTGGGCGGAGTCAAGCCAGACGGCGTTACGCGGCTGGTGTCGTTGCCGTTTGCTGCGGGTCCGGGGGACGTTGTCAAGTTCAGCGCCTGGGTTTTCGGCGACGGCGCGGGCACCGCAAAACCCCCCGACGTCTACGCGGAGGCGCTGGCTGGAAACCAGTGGGCGCCGATGGCTCCCCGGCCGTTCTTCATGAGAGCGCCGATGGGGGTGTGGTTTCCGCTGGCGAGTTCGGTCGTGGTGCCGCGAGGTGTGACACAGGTGCGGCTGGTGGCGAGCGCGGACGGGTCGATCGCCGCAGGCGGTACGGTTTGGCGCCTGGACGATTCTTACTGCAATGTTGTTTCGCTGCGGGCTTATGTTCAGTCGCATCGGGGTTCAGCGCGGCTGCCGGATGTGCTGCTGCTGGGGGCGGACACGCTGCGGCAGTCGCCCCTGGGCTGTTATGGTTCGACTACGGTCTACACGCCGAATCTTGACCTTCTGGCGCACGAGGGCGTGCTGTTCGGTCACGCGGTGGCCAGTTCGTCGTGGACGAGGCCGTCGTTTGCTTCGATTTTCACCTCGCTCTATCCGTCGCAACACACGGCGGAACTACACAGTTCGGTGTTGCCGGACACCGTGACGACGCTGGTGGAACTGTTGCGGGCCAAGGGGTATTTCACGGCGGCGTTCACCAAGACGCGGTTCGACGGATTTGTGGGCCCCGGCTCGGGTTTTGGACAAGGTTTCGATTTGTATTTTCATGCGGACGACGAAGCCGTGGTAAGCGAGGCGTTTGACACGTTTTTGCAGGCGAACGCGGATGCGCTGAGTTCGTTGGGGGGCGGCGGTCTGTTCATTTTTCGCCATTATTACGAGCCGCACGCGACTTACAAGAACCGATGGCCCGACATCATCATCAACAAAGGCTTACTAGGCACGCGCGACCTCGAGGGCGCGACGCTGTTCTCGTCGCTGTACCCGCAGAAGCCCGGCGTTGCCAATGCGGAGGACGTTGAATACGCGCGGCGCATCTACGAGTCGCAGGCCAATGAGGTGGATACGCTGGTGGGCGAGACGCTGGCTCGGCTGCGAAGCTGCGGCCTGTACGATCGCCTCAATATCATCCTGTGCTCAGACCACGGGGAGTCGTTCAACGAAAGACCCGGGACGTGGAACCACGCGAACCCGTACAATACGTGCACCGAGGTGCCGCTCATCCTGCGCCTGCCGGGCCTCGTGAAGCCGGGAATTCGCGTGGACGACGTGGTGGTCAGCAACTTGGACATCATGCCGACAATTCTGGAGATGGCGGGGATCGAGCCGCCCGCCCGGATCGAAGGGAAAAGCCTGTTGCGGCCCGAGGAAATCCCGGGCGACCGCCTGGTGGCGTCGGAGGATCGCAAAAGCGGTTCGATCAGCATCCGTAGCCGGCGTTACAAGCTGGTTGCGGTGCCGGCGTCGCTGCCCCGCGTTACAGGGCGGGAGGATCCCTATGAATACTGGAAGTCCATACAACCGGGCGTCATTGAGCGGCCTTTAACGGTTGACCTGCTCGATGGGCCGCGGGATTGGGTGCTGCTGGGCCGGCAGTCGCCCACCCGATTCGAGCTGTACGACCTCGAGGCGGACCCCCTCGAGAAGCGTGAAGTCGCCAAAGAAAAACCCGGCGAACTCCGCGCTCTGCTCATCGAGTTGCTCGCCCATTGCGCGCGGACGCGCATCTTCTCGCTCGAACAACTCAAGCGTGAACAGCAGTTCAACCTCACCGAGGAGGAAGTCGCCAGAGTTGAAGCCGCCGCAAAGGGGGTGTCGGCCGCCCCGGAACATGTTCCCTCAGCGGTTGAACTGATGCCGGACACCGTGGAGTCGCTGAAGAATCTGGGCTATTTTAACTGAGCGTTGTGGCCCTGTAGGCGTTTGTCCTACAAAAGCTGGCCGAGAGGCTGGGGGTGGGCCGGTTGAGGGTCAGGGAAGAAATTTGTCTTGACATGGAGACCGGTTTGTGATACAAACTAGTTAGGCGATGAAAACGCCGAGGAGAAAATTGAATCTGCAGTCGCTCGCAGGCGGGGTCGTTCGGGTAGAACGGGCCGGCCTGCGACGGCAAGAGTAGGGACTGCTTCTGCTGCAGTTCTCTCCGATAAGGATGCAGTCTTAACAGGGAGAGGAGGTGTAAAGAAATGAAGAAAGTTTACATGCTGGGAATGATGGTTGTGCTGGCTGCCTGCTTCGCGTATGCAGCGAGTCTGTCCGTGCCTTGGTTCGTTGACAGTGCCGGCACCCCGGGAAAAGTTCCGCCGGTAACGACGGGCGTACTGGGTCTGGTATATCTGCACAACAACCTTAACGAAGTCGTTCTGTGCGAGATCAAGTACTACAGCAGCATCGGTCACTTCATGGGGCCGGTTGCTCCGGCTCGGAACACGTTCGAAATCCCCGCTTTGTCGACAGTCGCATTCCGTCCGTGCAAGGACGACCCGGCTACCAGTCTGGGCGGTCAAGAGAGCCCGATTGCTGTCTTAGTGCCGAACCGTCCGACCGTTGCGCCGGGTGGTGAAGTTTGGGAAAAAGACGCGGTACCGAATGGCGCTATCGTCATTAGTTGGACGTCGGGCGGCGCCAGTGACGTGCAAGGCATCGTGCTGCAGTGTCAGAACGCCGACGGTGGTAACAATGGCCGTCTGACGCAGTGGGGCACGCTGCTTCCGCCGGGCGTCTGATCGGTCGGAAGATATTATTTCGTACTCTTTGGAGCGAGAATGTCGAATGACATGCTCGCTCCTCTTGTTTATGTAAGAGGGCGGTGGAGGGTCAAGGCCGAGGATGAACAGGCGGAGTTGTTGATGCAAAACATGTTGCGCAAGCTTTCGGCGGCTCTGGTTGTTGGTGTTTTGCTTGCAGTGCCGGCGCTGGGTGCGTCTGCTCTTATAGATGAGGGGACGGCGGCGGCGCTTGCGGGGAACTTGGATGCCCTTTCGTCGAGCCAGAATATGCCGTTGGCGGCCGATACGGTCCAGATGCTGTTAAACGAGCAGGCCACGGACGCGGATTGGGTAAACTTCTTTACGACCTTTTTCCAGAACCGGCTTTTTACGCAGCCGTTGTTTGAATTCTTCTCATTTGCAGTCCAGGCGCCGGGTGCGGCGCCGCGTGCCGGTTTAGTGGGGGCGACGGCAGCGGGGGCGGCGGCAGCGCCGATGCTTTCGGGTATAGGCTCGACAGGCCGGCCGGCTGATTTTGGTTCGCTGCTGTATTCGCTCAACACGCTGCAGTTGATGCTGCCGGTGTTGCCGTTGGATAGCCGGAGCCCTATTTTTGCGGTGATGACGCGGGAGTTGCAGGGCAGGACGCTGGATCTGACGGGGGTTTTGATGCCAGGCCCGGGCGGCAGCGGGCCGACGGCGATGCTGGCGATGCAGATTTGCATGACGCTGGCGGCGTATGCCGGTTCGGGCTCGCAAGAAGCGTCGGTGGGCACGCTTGTGCGCCTGCCGGACCGGATGCGGACGTTTTGGCAAAACACGGGGGTATTTTTGTTCGATAACGGCGCCTTGAGCGGCGCGCAGGCGGCGAGCCTGGACTCGCTGATGCGGTCTTTTCCTTCGAACCTTCACGAGATCATGGCGCTTGTTGCGGCGGAAGCGTACGGTCTTGATCCGGGTTTGCCGGGCCTGGTGGTGGCGGGTCAGCTTGTCGCGGTTCCGCCTATTGCGATAGACGTTGAGACGGACCCGGAGGAATTCGTCATTGGCGGCCCATCTCCGGTTGCGCCGGATTTTACGGCGACGGCGGGGGCGAATGTGTTTCGCGCCGTGCAGGTAGTTCAGTTCGCGCGCCGGCCTCACTTGGCGCTCAGGCGTGACGCGATTCTGGCGCGATCGGGCGCGCGAGATGTGAGTTACCTTCGGCGGCGGGTGGCTCCGGAAGGGTTCCTGGATAATCCTTCGGAGTTTCTCCCAATGACGGCGTACCTGTGGCTGATCAATTCAGAAGCGGCGTTCCGGATGGGGATGGACTTTTTCCGGCTCAGCCAGCCCGCGCCCTTGGAGAGCCTGCTGCTGATTGCCGACATTTTCTCGAACGGGACGGACGGGACGCTCACTTTCACGATCAGCCCCGAGGGGATCGTGTCGAGCGCACCGACGCAGATCGGCAGAACCCTCATTGAAGAGATCGCGGTGCCCTCGCCGGAGATGCCTGAAGGGGTGGCTGTTTTTCCCAACCCGCAGGCGAACTCGATCCGGATGTTGGGCGAACTGTGGGAGTTCGGCCTGGGGCCGACGGGCAACTTGAGGCGGCTGTTCCGGGAAGCCGGGGCGCTGCCGTTGTGAAACCCGTGTATGTGCTCTTGACGGGCGCGTATTGTGCGGGAATCTTTCTTCTCTCTTCGAGCGTCAGCCCGGTCGGGCTCCCCAACATGACAATGAATCTGGACAAGGTTCTGCACGGGGTGCTTTACGCGGGCCTGGCGGCAACGGTTTCGGTGGGCATACGTCGTTCGCGGCCGGGGGTGGTGGCTGCGGTCCAGTTTGCGGTTCCTGTGATGTTCGCTGGTTTGTACGCGATGACGGACGAGTTTCACCAGTGGTTCGTGCCGGGGCGGCATGCCGACGTGTGGGACGTGGCGGCAGACGTGGCGGGTGCGCTGGTGCTCCAGACGGTGCTATGCCGGTACGTGTGGAGGATCTGGAATTGAGAAGGCGCGCCGGGCGTTTTGCGAGGTGATTTCGGCCAGCGTTTCGAGGTCGATGTTTTTGAGGTCGGCGAGGAATCGTGCGGTGTGCAGGACGTGCACGGGTTCGCAGCGTTGGCCGCGCACAGGTTGAGGGGCAAGGTAGGGGCTGTCGGTTTCAATCAGCAAGTGATCGAGCGGCACGGCTGCGGCGGACTCTTGCAGCACGTTGGCTTTGGGAAAGGTCACGTTACCCGCGAAAGAGATATAGAACCCCCACTCCAGGCACCTTTGGGCGAACTGGGCGTCTCCCCCGAAGCAGTGCATGATGCCGGGCCTTAAATCTTGCGCGACGGGCTCGATCAGTTCGGCGAAATCGTCTTCCGCCTCGCGGCAATGGAACACGACAGGCATGCGCATCTCGACTGCCATGTCCAATTGCGACCGGAGAACGTCGCGCTGGACGGCACGGGGGGAGAACTCGTAGTGGTAATCGAGGCCAATTTCGCCCAGTGCCACGACGCGCGGCTCGATCAACAGCCGCCGCACGGTTTCCATCTGGTCGTCATCCGCCGTTGCCGCGTTGTGCGGGTGCATACCGGCGGTGGCAAACACTCTTCCGGCTGTCGAGGGTTCCGCGGCCATTGCGGCGGCGACGCGGCTGGCAGGGGCGTCATCGCCTACGACGACCAGCCAGGCCAGTTGGTCGAGTGCGCGGGCCAGCACGTCCTGCCGGTCGTGGTTGAAGGCCTCGTGCTGGAGATGGCCGTGGGTGTCAACGAATTGCGCCATTGGCGGGTCAGGACGAGGGTTTTTGGCCGCCGTCGCGGTTTGGGCGGCGCCGTTTTCGCCTGCGTCGCGACTTGCGCCGTGGCTTCTGCTCGGTCTGGCTGCCGCCGCCTTCGTTACTGGTTTCCTCGCCGGATTCCGGATCAATCACGTATACGGTCTCGCCGCACTCCATCCGTTCTTCGACGTCTTCCATGCCGTCTTCTTCAGAGAGCAGCGCCTCGTTTTCGGCGTCCTCGGCGATGGCCAATGAGTCATCCCACTCGGCGGCGTCTGCTTCAGACGCGTCTTCGGGAAACTCGTCGTCGCGCAGTGCGTCTTCCTGGGGGGAGCCGGCGCGGCAGGTGCGGCACGTTGCGCGGCAGGGGTGCGGCTGCTGTTCGAGGGTATCAGGAGTAACATCCTCGAGTTCTGCGGCCTCTGCGGCGGCCTCGACCACGGGGGCTGTTTTCTTTTTCTTTTTGTCGATGTAGTTGTGGTTTTCGTAACTGAGGCAGCACATGAGTCGCCCGCACTGGCCGCTGATTTTGGAGGGGTTGAGCGAGAGGTTCTGCCGCTTGGCCATTTTCATCGAGATCGGCATGAACTCGCCCATCCAGGTGGCGCAGCACAGTTCGCGCCCGCACGAGGCAATCCCGCCGACGATTTTGGCCTTATCCCTGACCTGGATGTGGCGCAGCTCGATGCGCGTTTTGAGTTCGTGCGCGAGATCGCGGACCAGTTCGCGGAAATCAACCCGCTCGTCGGCGGTGAAATAGAAGACAATTTTGTGCCGGTCAAACGTGTACTCGACGTCGACCAGCCGCATGGGGAGGTTTCTCTGTTCGATTTTTCCCATGCAGAGGGCCATGGCCTTTTCTTCTTCGGCGAGGATCTGGCGGAAGGTGGTTTCGTCGTTGTGCGTGGCTTTTCGCACGATCGTCATGGGGAAGTTTTTTTCTTCGTCGGTCGGGCACTGTTCGGGGGGCATGGTGCAGATGCCGTACTCGAGGCCGCGGTCGCTGCGGACGATGCAGCCGTCTCCGGGCGCGATGGGAATGTCCTTGACAAGAAAATCGAATACCTGCGTCGGCTTCCTGAGCCTGACTTTAACCGTCTGCGCCATCCGCTAAACTCCATCGTGCGCGTGCGCACGCGGCGGCCCGTCTTCCGCGAGAACGAAAAACAGGTCGCGAAACACGCGCTCTTCATTCAAAAACCGTTCGAGATAGAGGCGCGTCCGCTCGATAGCGGCGAGCCGTCGGTCGAGGTTTCCGGCGCCGGCCCGATCTCCGGCCGATTTCAGGCGTGGGATCTGGTCGCGGTTGAGAACGCGCGCGGCGTCGTTTGTCAGCGCGTAGACTTCCTGATCCCGGCACCACGTCTCGAACAAATACAGATATTCCATTATATCACGGCGGATGAGCGCTTCGGCCAACCCGACCTGCTGCTTTTTGATTTCCTCGCGGTCGTCGTGGGAGACCTCTTTTTCCGGTCCCTCGAATTCGCCTTTGACGGCGTCTTCGATTTGTGCGCGGGTGGTGGCGAGCACGCCGGCAAAATCTTCGGCTACGGCGAGTGGGTCGGCTCCGGCGGCGAGTTTTTCGACGATGTCGAGGACGATGGGCCGTTTGTCCGAGTCGACGAGGTCGAGTGCGCGGGACATCTGGCCCTGGGAGACGGCCGCTATCGAATCGGCCAGATCGTCTGGCAAATCTCTCACCTGGAGCAGGAGGTCTTTGACGGTTTGGGGGCGCAGCGACCCGAACCGGACGCGCTGGCACCGGGATCGAATGGTGGGCAGGAGTTGGTCGGGCTTTTCGGAGATCAGGATGAAGACGCTGTTACCGGCGGGTTCTTCGAGCGTTTTGAGAAACTTATTTTGGGCGGCAATGCCCATGCGCTCGGCTTCCTGGATGATGAACACGCGCCACTTCGACTCGAAGGGGCGCAACGACGCCATTTCGTTCATGGCTTCGATGGCGTCTTTATCGATGATGCGTGCTTTTTTCAGGGGGGCGATGAAGGCCACGTCGGGATGGTTGGCGTTTTGGATTTTGCGGCAGGAGAGGCATGTGTCGCAGGCATCCGACGCGGCTTGGCGGCAGTTGATGGCCTTGGCGAACTCGACGGCGCACATCCGCTTGCCAACCCCGTCCGGCCCCCAAAATAGCAGCCCGTTGGGTACGCGGCCGCGCTCGAGCATGTTGCGCAGCAGGCGCACCGCCACTTCCTGATCGCGGACGCTGGCGAGGCTCATTCGGGCATCCTCGCGGCAACAGCCGCGGCAACCTTCTCTGCGACTTCGTCCTCGCTGCCGGTTGCATCCATCACGACCACGCGGCGCGGGTCCTGCCGGGCGAGGCTGAGGAAGCCTTCGCGGACGCGGCGGTGAAACTCGATCGATTCCTGCTCGATCCGGTCGCGACCGCAGGAAGCGTTTGCGCGTGCGAGGCCGATTTCGGGGGGGACGTCGAGAATAATGGTTAAGTCCGGCCAGACGCCGCTGGTTGCCAAGCGGTGCACGATCGCGACGGTTTCGGGCTCGACGCCTCTTCCGGCGCCCTGGTAGGCGGTGGTGGAGTCGGCGAACCGGTCGCACAGCACGGTTTTTCCGGCCTCGAGAGCGGGCGCAATAACCTCGGCGACGTGCTGTGCCCTGGCGGCGGCGTAGAGCAGGAGTTCGGTCATGGGCCTCATTCCGGCGTGGGCGCAATCGAGCAGAATCGAGCGGATGGCCTCGGCGACAGGTGTCCCGCCGGGCTCGCGCGTGACGACGACGTCGCGGCCGAGGTGAACGAGGTGCTGGTGGAGGCGGCGAATCTGCGTGGTCTTTCCGCATCCTTCGACGCCTTCGAACGTGATGAAAAAGCCCTTCTTTGTAGTCATTCGCCCAGGACCTCGCGCCGCCCCGTGTTGCCTTGGCGGAAAAACCGTTCGAGCGCGTCGCCGTCGGCCTGCTCGAGCGCGTTGCGGGCCTCATCCAGGCGGCCGGCCAATGCGTCGAGCGCGTCGAGGATGTTCTCGCGGTTTGTCAGGCAGATATCGCGCCAGATTTCGGGCCGGCTGTCGGCGATTCGGGTGACGTCCTGGAAGCCTCTTCCAACGAGCTTGTGCAGCGTCTCGAGGTGGGCCGCGGATGCGGCGACCTGTGCCACCGCCGCGGCAACCAGGTGCGGCAGATGGCTGGTTTGCGCCACGAGCCGGTCGTGGAGGTCGGGCGGCAGGTCAATAACTTCGGCGCCCAGCGCGCGCCACAACGCGACAACGGTCGCGCGGGCGGCGGGGTCCAGTGACGGCCCTGCCTGGACGACGGTCACGCTGCCTTGGTACAGGTCGGGCCGGGCGTGTTCGGGGCCGAATTTTTCCGACCCGGCCATGGGGTGGCTTCCGATGAACCGGATTGGCGATGGCCACGTGGCGGCGGCATGTGCGCAGATGGCCGACTTGGTGCTGGCGACATCGGTGAGGATGCAGCGGGGCGGGCAAATTGGGCGGAGGATGTCGAGGAAGTGAGGGACGGTAGCGGCGGGGGTGCAGATGACGATGAGGTCGGAATCACGGGCGGGCTCGACCGGGTCCAAAAAGGCGCGGTCTATTGCGCCCAATTCCAGCGCTTTGTCGAGCGTGCTTTGGCGGTGGCCGACGCCGTTGATTTTCTCGGCGAGGCCTTTTGCCTTGAGAGCCTTGCCCAGCGAGCCGCCGAGTAGGCCGACGCCGATTATGGTTGCGGTTTGGAAATGAAGAGTCATGTTGCCTCCCCGGCCGCGGCTATCGCCTGGGGAAGCGTAAACTTTTCCAGGTAGAGTGCACGGCCAATGATGATCTCGTCGATGCCGTCGTGTTCGACTCGCTTGAGCGCGCGGACGTCGTCGAGGGATGAGATGCCGCCCGAGGCGGTAACGGGGATTCGAACGGCGCGGGCGATGGAACGGGTGGCTTCGACGTTGGCGCCGCCCATCATGCCGTCGCTGGAGATGTCGGTGAAAATGATGCGGGCCGCGCCAGCGGCTTCGACTCTGCGGGCGAAGTCGATGGCGTCGGTTTGGGTTGTTTCGCACCAGCCGCTGAGTGCGACCTTACCGTGTTGGGCGTCAATGCCGGCGACGACCCGGCCGGGGAACGCGCTGGCGGCTTGGGCGAGGAACCCGGGATTGCGGTGTGCGGCGGTGCCGAGAATGACGCGCAGGGCGCCGGCGTCGATCACGGTGTGAATGGTTTGCATGTTCCGGATGCCGCCGCCAACTTCGAACGGGACGCCCGCAGCGGCGATCCGGCGGAGTTGGCGCTCGATGCAACACGTGCCGGACTTGGCGCCGTCGAGATCGACGATATGGATCAACCGGCCGCCGAGTTGGCGCCATTTGACGGCCTGGGCCACGGGATCGTTGGAGAACACGGTTTCCCGGTCGTAATCGCCCTGGACGAGGTTGACGCACAACCCCCCGCGAATATCCACCGCCGGTACAATGCGCATTTTCGGGATTCCCGATTCTCCGTCTGTCCCGCGTTAAATTAAACCGCCCGCGGCATGCATCGACATCGGTGCGGGCGCGGGTGGCGATTCGTCTTGAAATGGTTCAGCCCTGACGGCTGCCCGCGGGCCTATTGTGACTGTGCGGACTCCAGTTGCGTCTTGACCCGCTGGACCAGTTCGCTGAAACTGACTTCGTCGGAGACGGCGATGTCGGCGAGCGCCTTGCGGTTGATGTCGATGTTTGCGAGTTTGAGCCCGAGAATGAAACGGCTGTAACTGAGGCCGAGCGAGCGGGTGGCGGCGTTGATTCTGGCGATCCAGAGTTTACGGAAATCGCGTTTGCGCGCTTTGCGGTCGCGATAGGCGTACTGGCCGGAATGTTCGACGGCCTGGCGGGCGGTTTTGTAGAGCCTGTGCCGGCTTCCGCGGTAGCCGGACGCCTTGTCGAGGAACTTTTTTCGCCGGCTCCGCGATGCGGGACTGTTGGTAGCACGTGGCATGGTGTCAATTCCTTATATCGTCCGCCCCGGTTGGCCGGGAGCGGGTTGATCCTTTGCAAGCCTAGCTGTAGGGCAGCATGTGCTTGATGGCGGGCTCATCGGCCTCGCTGGCCATGGTGGCCCCGCGCAGGCTGCGCCGCCGCTTGGCTGTCTTTGAACTCTTGAGGTGGCGGCTAAACGCCTGGCCGCGCGTGAAATGGCCGGTTTTTGTCGGCCGGAACCGTTTGGCGGCGGCCTTTTTGGTTTTCATTTTTGGCATGTTTGTAACCCTCCTGAAAAAACGCGCACCCGCGCGCATGTGTCGACCGGCAACCCTGCTCAATCCCGGGTCCAAGTTCACAGGCTATTGAAGTAGGCAGCGCTGCGGTCAGCGGGCCGGCGTGAGCACGATGCTCATGTTGCGGCCCTCGAGTCTCGTATTTGAAACGTCGCCCACGTCCTGGCAAAGGTCCTTTGTTCCTTCGACGACGCGGACGAGAATGTCGCGGCCGAATTCCGGGTGAGCGAGTTCGCGCCCGCGGAACATTACCGTGATTTTCACCTTGTCGCCTTCCTGTAGGAACTCCCGCACGTGATTGGTTTTGTACGTGAAATCGTGCAAATCAATCTTTGGTCGGTACTTGATTTCCTTTACGGTGATAGTGTGCTGATGTTTCTTTGATTCCTTTGCCCGTTTGCTCTGCTGGTATCGGTACTTGCCGTAATCCATGATGCGGCACACGGGCGGTACAGCCTTGCTTGCCACCTCAACCAGGTCCAGGCCACGTTCTCCGGCCTCCCGCATGGCATCGTGCGGGCTCATGATGCCCAGTTGATTTCCTTCTTCGTCAATAACTCGAACTTGCCGTGCACGAATCATCTCGTTTACACGGACTTTCTCGTCGTCTGCCTTTGAGATTAGCGGGTCCTCCTGTTTTGGCCTTGCGGCCCTCCGTGTTACGCGGCTTTGCGGGCCGCAAAAAAAATTCGGCCGAAGACGCACCAGTCTTCTGCCGAAACCAACCCTTGCCTGGCGCAACGACGCCAGACGTCTTTTCCGTGCAGCCATGCTGGCAAGTGGCGCGCTAAGAAGCGCGATCACCGCCGCGAGGCGAGAAGCTGGTGCTTCTACTTGGTTCGGGCACACTGCTAGAAACGCCCGAAAATCACCGGATGAAGAGATGTTAGCACACGCGAAGAGAGGATGTCAAACCAGCGAAGAACGCCCAAATCCGCACGTAACGAAGGGACATAAGGGACGAAAAGGAGACAGCGCCGGGGAAAGCCGGCAAGGTGTAGCGAGTGAAAGTCTCGTACAGTGAAGGTGTAGCGAGCCACACTGGCCCCGCGCCATGGCGGTTTGGCCGAAAGGCCCTGCTGCAAGCGTTG
>Ga0315285_10000349_pt1 | contig 47392 bp, 48 predicted proteins | sample YL17G09_36_MG_FD_203698 | JGI IMG/M metagenome (GOLD analysis project Ga0315285, IMG submission 203698) | Sediment microbial communities from Yellowstone Lake, YNP, Wyoming, USA - YL17G09_36 | ecosystem: Environmental > Aquatic > Freshwater > Lake > Sediment | place: USA: Wyoming | collected...
AGCCAGGAGTAGGCAGTATGGAGAAGGAAGCAGAGAAGTAGGAGTAGAGAGTAGGGAGAAAGGACAAAGCTGAGAACCGTAAGGGCCGATCTCGCGGTCGGCACATCTGCTAAGCTGGTCTGTACGAGCAAAAAAAAGGAGAGCACCGACCAAGGCAACCACGATCGCTGCGAGGAACAGGAGATACAGAATAGAGGCGATGTAGTTCGAGATCGTCTTCCACTTCAGCGCGGACCTCGTCCCCCGCCAATCATCCCGCCGCAGGCGGGATGGCAACGGTAGAAGTGAATTGGGAGGAAAAAGAGAAGCAGGCAGAGAGGAGTAGGGAGTATGGAGAAAACGTGGGCGTGAGAACGATAGATGTTGGTGCCGGCGCCGGCGGGGGGGTCAGGCTAAGAAGTCCGACCTTTCGAAGGATTGAGCGTGGGTACCCGCCCGCCTGACTGGCGTCGGCCGGTCGGGCGGGGAGATCGGACTTCTACATTTTCAGTGACCACACTGCTGCATCCGATGAAGGCATGCTCGTCGATCGTCACGCCGCAGAAGATGGTGCTGCTGATCCCGATCGAAGCGTCGCGGCTGACGAGAGTTGGCCGATTCAGAGTGTGTGGTTGATCTCGGGGGTTGAACCGATTGGCAGATATCGTAGCCGGATGCGCGTGTCTTCAAGTACTGCCACACAACCTCTGAGAAGAGATTCCTGCAGCCCTGGAAGATGAATCAGAATGGTACGCGCTTGATGCAACGGATGTTTGTTTGATTGCCGAAGGAGGATAAAAGAAGGTTTGGCCAGCCCTCGCAGAGTAAGGAGGGACCCGAAGTCGGTGTCAGCAGAGACAAGAATACGATCCTCATCGCTGGCGCGCCGAATGATGACTTCATCATTAGCTCTTTAAAGGTTGATATCGCGGACATGAAGGACATTGTGCCCTTCACTTCGAAGTGCAAGGGCAACAGAGGGGGACAGTGCGTTGTCGATAAGGAACTTCAAGCGATCTTAAGAAGGGGGAGTTGACGTTCTCTGACCGCCTCCGCTGCGTATCGCAGCGCTTCGCGAATGTCGTCGGCCTCCAGATCTGGATATTCGCGCAGAATATCTTCTGGCGTCATTCCGCTGGCAACCATTCCCACCACCGTGGCGACCAGTATACGCAACCCACGGATACATGGAATCCCACCCATCTTATCTTGCTCAATCGTAATCCGAGAAAACTCCATGCAAAGCACCTTTCGAAACTCGACAGCCTCAATATAACTCAGCTGCCGCTGAGATGCAATAGCGATGAATCCAAACTCAGAATGCAAGGTGACTGACTGGAGATATGAACGCCTCGGAAGAGTACGGGGGAAGAGTGTTCTGAGGCGGAGGACCTTCGCGAGAAGGTCGCGCGAGTGCGAACGATAGATGTTTGTGCCGGCGCAGGCGGGGGGGGTCAGGCTAAGAAGTCCGACCTTTCGAAGGAGTGAGCGCGGATACCCGCCCGAACGACCGTCACGGTCGGGCGGGAGGATCGGACTTCTACAAGCCTTCGGACTTCGCACTTCCCAGAACTTCGGTCCTTCGTCGACCTTGTTGAAGTCTGACATATGCCAGCGTGGCGGGATTTTTGTTGTTGTTGCTTCTCTCAAAGGGAACTGCTATTTTGGCATTGTTAGCTAACTCAGCGTCTCTAGAAATCGAACATCGATGAACATAGTCTTTTCCAAACATGCGACGAGAAGAATTGCGATGTACGGAATTGAGGCTGATGATGTTGTGAGGATCGTAGAAAGGTTCGTTACAGAACGAAGAGTTTCGGTTGGAAAGCATGTCGCGATCGATGAAAGATCCGCAGGCAAGTATGGATTTCCACTCAAGATTGTTTTTGCAGTCGAAGGTTTGAAGATTACTATTGTTACTGCATACCCACTGAAGAAAGGAGTTGTGCGGTGAAAGTTTATTATGACAAAGAGGCTGATGCTGCATACATCGAGTTGTCTACCGAAAAGGCTGTTGGCGTGGTGGAAGTAACCGAAGGGGTGAACCTCGATGTCACTGCAGAAAATAGAATTGTAGGCATTGAGTTGTTAGATGCGTCTAAGAAAGTCCCTCTCAGTTCCTTCCTGGCCTACGAGCTCGATAAGGATTTGTTAGATCTCCAGAAGGCATCGTAAGGCAGGAGCGTCTAAGAATTGCGTTCCCCCCGAAAGACCGCTGGAATTTGGCAGGACATCCGTATCGGTCTGCCATCGGTGGTCCGTTCAGCCACAAAATCATAGCTCCAGACGTGGTTGCGATACAACGGACGAAGACGGATGCACGATCCATCGTTCAACCACAAACGCCTTCGTTTGGGCTGTCGTTGGGGCACTTTCAGCCCTTCCTGACGCCATAATCGCTCCACTCGCTTGTGGTTCACTCGCCAGCCTTCGTTCTTCAGCAATGCCGTCACTCTGCGATAGCCGTAACGGCCATACTCGCATGCCAAGGCTACGATTCGTTCCTTCAAAGGTTCCTCATCCGTCTTGACCACTGGCTGTTGACGCTGCGTCGATCTTGGTTGTTTCAACACACGGCAGACACGTCGCGCTGAAACGAGCAATTCTTCCTGGATCTCATCCACTGCCCGGCGCCGTTTGACCGGGCTTAGAAGTTTCCCCGTGCCGCTTCCTTCAGTATGGCGTTATCGATCGACAAATCTGCTACTACCTTCCGTAGCCGACTATTCTCTTGTTCCAGCTCTTTCAACCGTTTGGCTTGGTCCACCCTTAGGCCACCATACTCTTTTCGCCACTTGTAATACGTTGCATCACTGACACCGAGTTGACGCATCACCTCGGCCATCGGCATCCCCTTCGCCTGCAAAACCTCTGCTTCCCGCAACTTCCCGATTATCTCCTCTGCCGTATGTTTTTGTCTACGCATTGCTGCCTCCTTTGATCCAAAATATGAAACTTCCTAACTAAATCTTGGATCATTTTTCGGGGGGCAGGTCACTATGGCGAGACGATGCAGCAGAAGCTCATTGAGCTCGATGCGTTTCTCTGAAATGGCGTCTGAAAACCAGTTATTAATCCTTGAAGCTGTTCTTGATGAGGGATACGTGTTTGGGCGTGATGAAATCCCAGTCGATGCAGTTCTTGATCTGCCGGCATAGTTCGTCGGGAGCCTTGTCGAGGAGCTGTATCTTGTCGCTGTACATCTCTTCGAGTCGGTAGCAAACCTCTCGGTTGAGCATTATTGAAGTGTAATCCTTGATGAAAGAAAAGGTCTTGGGAGCGATGATGAATTTCTGTTTGTCTTTATTACAGCCGAGATGGTATTTGTCCATCCGATGTTCGGTGTTAAAAACAAAACAGACTATGATGTCGTCATCATAGTCTGCGTTGGAAAGTCCTATGTAGTATTTGTCTGTCGACCCCTCGATATTCACCGCGGCTAGATCAAGAAATGTCTGGCCGCGCTCAAAGTCTGCCATTCTTTTGCAGATCTTTTTGCAGCTGGAATCTCTCCTCTATCTCCTCTCTTGCTAGCGTTGTTTCGTCGTCCAGGGCAAGAAAATAGTCAATGGTTTTGTTTGTTCCCTTTTCGTTCTTCGTTCGATCCCAAGGAGTATTCTTCAGGTGAGTGATTTCGGAAATCTCCGTTGCTGTCGAATCCTTAAATATGAAGGCAACCTCTTCAAGGATCTGGTGTTCGTTCGGAGAAAACCATTCCATGTCGGGCTTGGCTTTCAGGATGATCTTGAAGCCTTTTGATTCGTCGTCATCATCTTTTTCTTCAATGACAGAAAATGCTTTGGTGAATTCTTCCGGCATCCGGTTATTGGTGATCTGCTCGTAGAGCTCGATCGGGACGGGGCCCCGTGGCATGGCAATGTAATCATAGCCCGTCACGCTGGTGCCATACTTCTTGAAGTGAATGAAATCCAGGAAATAGAGGAGCTTGAAGAGCTTCGTCTTGCGACAGTTCTTCGTGTTCTTCACGAAGTAGAGGATCGCGTTGAGGGTCTTTTGCTGGGCGAGGGACACGTTAGATGTTACGCCTTGAACAGTTGAAAATCAATACGCTATACCGCTTAGACAACTACAACTCTCGTCTAGGCTTCACCTGTATAACGCTGCAGTGATCCTGCGAGTTTCACACCTAAATCTGGCCGTTTTCCTGCTTTTTTATCGTGATCCGTATCAAAAGTGAGATTTCAGCAAAGTGGCGTCGGCCGAAACCTATTTATATCCCCGGAACCCATAAGTTCAATATCGAACAAGTGTGTTAAGACGGTGATTACACAGCCTGTTCTCATCTTCATCGAAGTTCACGAAGACATAGATATGACTGGGAGAAGCGAGATGCTTAGCCTTTTCTCCAACCAACCAAAATCTGCTCTTCTGAGCGTTGGCTTTGACCTGAACCGAAAACGACCGGGTACATGAGTCGTTAGCAACAAGAAGGTCGGCGCCGAAGGCATTCCGTGACGTTGGTGAAACAATATAACCTCGTTCAGCCAGTTCTGCGGCAACCTGAAAGACGGCGCGCATACCGGTTCTCTATCCTTTTGATGCCATGGTGACGTCCTTTCCAGAAAATGATGCTTACTACTTCGGAACGTGTTGATTGTTGCCAGCCGCTTCAAGCAAACTTAGCTGGCTGCTTGCGCTTAACGTTTCGCCGCACCACACAGTGGCACGCCGAACTATTAATGATCAATTTTTCGTGAAGGCGTGCCATTGAGCGACCACTTTAATCCTTTTCAAATGCGGGAGCGTCGTGGTTCGGCGTGTTAGCTGCCGTGCGCCGAGAGTGTTAATTGTCTGCAATGCGTTTCTTTAATTCAGAAATACTCCAGGTTATGAGCTTATGGGATAATACCCTGGTAGAACCAGACGGAACGGGAAAGGACAGCGTTCCAGTAAGGTCAGTGGTTGAAGTCTCACCCGTCTCGGTGATGATGCCTAGCAAGCTGCCTTCCGAATTCACAACGGGGCCACCGCTAGCGCCTCGGGCATATGTGTTGTCTATCCAATACTCAGCTGCGTGTAGTGGAAACGACACTACTGAACCAAGCACATCTGCCTGCATCCGACCCGCGTAGATATGAATAACTCCGCCGATAATTCCGTGCTTAAACATTATCCAAGGGATAATGGAATATGAAAATTCTTTGATCTTCTCAATTGCTCTCGGGCCCGTGAGTTTCTGACTCTTGAATTTCTCTACAATATCAAGCGGAGTTTTCAAATCTTCAGGGAAACCTGCCATAGTGACTTGTGTGCCTTCTGCGGGTACGTTTTCTTCCAAGGTGATTGGAGTAAAGGTCCCTGACTCAAGTGGAAGTAAGATTGCCAAGTCGACATTGAGTGGCGAAATATGATCTTGATCGCCGATTTCGAAAGTGATGTCCCCGAATGATCGTGTGTAGAAGCGCCGTCCTCCGCCTTCGTGAGGAATTCCTATGATATGGTACGTTGGACCTTTCAAGGAGGCTGAGATGACGTGGTTTGCTGTGAGCACGAAGCCATTAGAGTCTATCACCACTCCGCTTCCTTGGGATACCACATCGCCGGAGCTACTGTCAACGACAAGAAGTTTGACTATGGACTTCTTGACCACTTCACATATCTGTTCGGTCGTCATACGGTCATTGTCTATTGAGGCGCATGGCAGCTAACGTGTCGCCAAACAACGCAACGGCAGAGCGAACTCATAACAATTCATTTTCTGTGAGCGAAGCCGTTGAAGGAGCACAACCGTACTTATTTAATTGAGCGACTGTCGTTGTTTGGCGTGTTCGCCGTAGTGCCCATAAGTAAAATATCCTACCTTAAAACCAATCAGTATTAGAATTAGGGCGAGTACATAGATTACTAGTGCCGCTTCCAAAAAGTAATATTGTGTTTTGCCATCGAGACTACCAATGGAAGCGAGCACTAGTGCATTGCTGAATACAAGATCTCTTGTTAGTAATGGCACTAGCATTATAACAAAGACATAAAGCAGTAACCTAGAGATCGACCTCTTTCGCCATCTTTGCTCCTTCTGCCACTTTGATGGATTGCTCTGTAAATTGGGTACATACTGCCTATCGACTTTCCAAGGAAAAGAAAGGTCGACACCGTTGATGTTGGTTTCATAAAATCCTAATTCCTTGTCGATAAGTGTTTTCTGGACCATCATCTCAACAAAATTTCTGCGCTGGTACGTGAAGATACGAAGGGCGACAATTGTAAAAACAAGTCCAAGCACAACTAAAGCCATAAGCGTCAATCCTGTAGTTGGAGTTGGCGTATCTACTCTTGCCACTGTAAATCCCGCTGCTATTAGCACACCGTTCACTGTCAGAAAAAACCTAACGCCGTTCCAAACATCGACGTGCAATTGCCGGAGATTGACGAAAGCTTCCCGCCATATATCAATAGCGTTCTTGGGAAGCTCGGCAGCCCAAGATTTGAAATCTACATTCGATTGTTCTTCCATATCATACTCCTTCCGAGAGTTGTTGGGCATTGCGGCCTGTTAGGCGAAGCGCCACACACACCTGACATCACTTCTTTCGAGCAAGAAGAACGTATTGATAGATTGAAAACTGCCGCATCAAGCCAAAAGAGAAAAGGTTCAAGAGGGTGAACTTCCAGCTGACGCTGCGATTGGCTGTTATGCGTTCTATCTCATATCCGGTTTGATGAAACATTTGACGAATTGTATGCAGGGTGAAAAAGCGAAGATGCGTTTTGTCGAGGATGCCTGATTCATCGTATTCGAAGCGGGTGAAGATTATCTTCAGTATGGGAACGACGTGACGTAGGTTCGGCAAACTTGCTATCAGGACGCCATCGTTGGCAAGAAAGCGGCGGAGAGTGTTCAGGACGTCCCACGGGTTCTTGGTGTGCTCGAGCACGTCAGCACAGAGGACGCAATCGAAATAGTTGTCCGGAAAGTCCAAAGTGAGCTGTTCGATATCTCCGATGATGACTCGATCTAGCCTGTTTCGGGCAGCCAATGCAGCAGGCTCATAGAATTCTATACCCACAACTTCGCATTGTGGTCCCAATCTGCGTTTTGCGGCAGCGCCAGTATCACCTGATGCGCAACCGACGTCGAGAAGCCTCTTGGATGTTTCTGGAATCAGGTCAACGACATCTTGGCGAACTGAGGCGTAATATGTGGAATCCTTTTCTGCGTAAAGGTGGTCGTTTTGCATGACTGGTGTATGATTCGTGTGGCGTTTCGCCTAACTCTTGCATTAACGCATAGCGCTTCTACCGCCACAGCGTGTAGTATTGGGGGCTGTACTGCTGTCTTACAGCCTATAAGCATAAGAACCTCTCTCGATGGGATCTCTTCGGGACTCTATCGCTTGTCATTGCGAATCCAGAGGTTTTTCCCCTGGCTGTGCCACTTCTTCTTTTATTCGTCTCCTCTTCCAAGAAGGCACGGTGCCGCTCCCGATTAAAGAAGCTCACACCCAGATGTGATCTCACTCAGAAGGAGCGGCCCTAGAACTCTGAGAGGCAAAGTACCCCAGCCCACAGCCAGAGTCAATCGGCTAAAACACTGAATTTTTTTGTAGGCTGTTCAGCCTAATGAGTAGAGCAGGGATTTTTGCCAAGATTAACAAACGAGAGCACGAGGCGGTGTCAATTCCGATGCCGGATGAACTGTAATGGGACACACAGGAAGGCGCAATAACGGAAACTCGGTATTTTTGAAGAACCAGAAGTCAGACTTCGAGGGGAAAAACGGGTGTATGATTCGAGAATTTAGGCCTAAAACAAAGAATCCCCACCGACCTGCCCCGAGTCTTCTTCGAGGTCTTCACCGATGAGGATTCTTCTTTAGAGCAAGTAGCGGGGGCCCGATATGTGTTCTAAAGAAGAATTTGGCATTGCAGAGCTTTGTGTTGACCCTCTCCTACCTCTTTACCCATTGCTGCCTCCTTCGATCCAAAATATGAAACTTCCTAACTAAGTCTTGGATCATTTTTGCGGGGGCAGGTCAGTTCAGGATGGTGAGATTATAGGCCCTTGGTGGGAGTTGACTTTTTCTCCCACCAAGAAGCCCGATTAGGTTATTTGCCTTGTGCGTTCAACTCTTTGCAACGATCGCACACCCGCAAACCACCTGTGCCCTGGCGGAGATTGTAGGATTCGATGTTATTCCTCTCGGTGCACTTGTCGTTATTGTGGTACACCGTCTCGCCTTTTCGGGCCGAATGGACTGGAGCTACTTGCATAGCTTTATCCTTTCAGAGTAAGGGTAAAAAATCACTTGCATCTGACACTTTCGGGTACTATATTAGTGCCCGCCGTTTGATGTCCCCCACGATGCAAGTCGTGGATTAGCTTACAGGTGGGACTGTAAGACTTGACCCGGAGCAGTGACTGGTGCTTCGGGTCTTTTGCTGTACTCGATACACCCAGATTCACTGGTCGCCGTTCTCCATCAGTCAACAGCTGTTGGATCTGATATCGTTCACAATTTCTCCCAGTTATCCTTTCTATGCATTGTGCGACTTTACGATGATGGTGACCACAACTATGAGAAACACAAGACAAAAAAGGCCCAGCCAGGGAACATCGAAGCTTTGCTCTGCATCTTGTATGGCAGCTGCGTCACCTCGAAGCTGACCTCGCTCTCTTTCGCGTCGCTTTCTCCACCAATCTCGGATATCAATTGCTCCTAGGAGGAGCAGCAAGCCCAGGCCAGGTGAAGCGGCTCGGATATCACGAACAATCGCCTCGTTACGTCTCTTGATACGCAATGGTTTCATTTGATAGCGGAAGCTTCTTGCGCTGCCGTCACCCTTTGAGAGGTTACAGTCGATGCAGGCAGCCACAAGGTTACTGATATCATCTGTTCCGCCCTCAGCCCTTGGTTTCCTGTGGTCCAGATGCCAGCCTCCGCGACAATTGTAGACGCCATGGTTCTTGTAGACAAGTGGATTATGGCAGTACTCGCACATTCCGTTGCTACGGTTGAATACTCTCCTTCTATCCTCATCACTAATGTTCATATGCCCCTCCTTCTCTGGTCACCAAGATGACCATAACCTGGTTTGGCGACCCGCTTCGCATGTTGTCGGACATCCTTGCTAAGTGAACGTGAAATGTCTTCCACGTCCTTGAACCTACCCTTCGAGTCTCTGACAACCCAGAAGGGTTTTCCGTGAATGTGAATCGTCGTGCGTCGGCCCATCGTTGTTGCTCCTTTGTTAATGGTTACGACTGCTCCTGGTCGATTGACGTTCGTTGTGTTGGGCAGTCAACCAACATTTCGAACAAAAAAAATCATAAACCCAGAGTCTCTTGGCCGAATGCCTCTAACTTATTCTTGTGAATCACCTTTCCATCAATGTAGATGTAACCTAGTTGTTGCAGCCTTACCGACATTGCAGATATGGACACGTCAAAAGTCTCCTTCAAATCGTACAGAGCTGTCCATTTTGTCAGATCGACTCCCTTGACAGCTTCTTTCAAAAGGTGGCGAGGCATACTCAGGGCAGCTGCGAACCTGTTCACCACTCTTGCTTGGTCTTTGTCATCGTACTTTCGCAACAAGTCCGGTCTGACCTTCTTGTTGTCGACCACCTGGATGTTCCCGCGGTAGACTGTCAGTGTCCCATATTTCCTACTCGTCTTGTGGAGAAACACTATCCCCTCTTCAAAGCCCGGAAGCGTAGGGTGATCAATCGCATTCTTGTCAACTTCGTACTCCCAGTGTCCTGCCTCGTGACCAATCGTCGATCTTTCCAGTCCTGGACTTGAGTGAAACAAATCGAGTTGTCTGCTGTTCAGGACTATTACCTTCCTTTTCGGATTAAGCCCACCAAACACAATTATGCCTTCCTCCTCTTCGATCTCATCCCAATCCACAGTCAGACCAAAAACCTGCATGACGACCTTCTCAATCGGCACCGGAGGATGGGCAATCGTCCCATGCTTTTTTTCATACAGCGTCAACACTTCTTCAGCTCGAAGCTCAATGTCGGAATTTCTTATGAACCTATTCACTAGGTCTTCCTGCCCTTCGTTTGTGACTCAAGTTCTTTCTCGAGTCTCTTCCAAAAATCCGGTGGCAGATTCTTATCTTTGATGTTCCGTAAGAACCGAACGGCGTCGCGGTTCCCTAACAAGACCTGCTTGGCTTCGTCGGGTATCCTCTCAGCTAGAAACAGCAACTCTGTTTCGTCAGCATTCAGTTCTTTTGCGAGTTTCTTCAGCAACTCTTCTGAAGGTGGTCTGTCATCCGTCTTGTCGTTTTCGATCTTGCTCAAATAGGTGAAATCAGTTCCCACTTTCTTCCCTAGCTCTCGCAGACTGAGATTAGCGGCCTTTCTGAGATTCCTCAATTTCTGGCCTAGAGTCATTTTCCCTCCCACCGGAATATACAGAATGTTGGGCACATAGTCAACACCCGCGAGGCCTGATGGCGCCCGCCTGAACGTTGGATTGCTTCGTGATTCTTCAACAACACAAAAAGTGCCTTAATGCTTGATTAAGTGAGACCTCTGCCGCTTATTGGGTGCATTGCACGGAAAAGCCTAACAAACACCCCCTGGACAAGTTCGAGGCAACCAAGATGGACAAACAGACTTTTCGCTTGACTCGGCAAGACCTGTACAATCAAGTTTGGTCAAAACCGCTCAGGCATTTGGCAAAGGAATATGGCCTATCTGACGTCGGACTCTCAAAACTGTGCCGCCGCCACAATATTCCTCTTCCTCCGACGGGGTACTGGATGAAAGTCTCCCACGGTTACCGTCCACCGAAACTTCCTCTGCCACCGGCTGAACGGGGAAAATCCGAAATCATCGAGATCGCCACAAGACAACCGCAGACATACGACACTGAAAAGTACGCCGATGTGCTGAAGGAATTTCAGGCGATCAAACGCGACGGGCTAAAGATCGAATTCCCTCAATCAGCCAAAGACCTTCATCCGCTCCTCAAGCAGACTCAGAAGTACTTCAAAACAGCCAAACCGGAAAATGACAGCAGACTGAGACCGTGCCGACAGGGCTGTGTCGACATCCGCGTATCACCGGAAGCTGTAGATCGCGCCCTGAGAATTATGCACGCTCTGATTCGATTGCTGGAATCCCAAGGGCTCTCGGTCTGGATTCAAGAAGAGCCCTACACGGGTACATACGTCAAGATTCTTGGTGAAGACCTGAAGATTTGTTTGAAGGAGAAAGTAAAGCGGAGTGAGAAGGTTCAGACTTCACCGTACGACAACAAGTATGAATTCCGTCCACTTGGATTGCTCTTCTTTGAAACCGAGGATTACTACGCACCAGGACTACAACACACGTGGGAAGATACACCCTCCTCCGAACTGGAAGACAAGCTTCTGGAAATCAGCGACGGTTTGATTGAGAGAGCCCTTCGTCGAAGAATCGAACGGATGGAGCGTGAGGAGGCCGACCGGAAACGGAACGAAGACCAAGAGCGGAAAGAAGTTGAGGTCGAACGGCAAAAACTGGAGAGAGCTCAGTTCGATAAGCTACTCAAAGATGCCACGGACTGGCAGACAAGTCAACTGCTCCGTTCATACATTGAGGCCGTTCGGAAGAGTGTTTCAGACGGTGAACCGGATTCCGAAACATCTGCCAATCTCAAGAATCGGCTCGCGTGGGCTGAACGCAAGGCGGATGAGTTGGATCCGGTGAGGAATAGCGACAGGGAACATTGAGAATAGGAGAGTGACTAAGAAAACAAAATGAGGCCGTTCGAATTGAACGGCCTCATCAATTCCGCGAACTATCAGAATACAACCTCGATTATTTATATGTCGCAGATGCTGTACCGCTGACTGAGGCTACTTGACAGGTTGCCGAAGCGATTTCCACCTTGCAGCTGATGCCACAACCCAGTTCAAAGAATGGTTCGATGGGGATGCAAAGCCCACCGCAGACCGTGACTTCCAGACCCACAGAGGCATCACACGACACCTTGCATTTGCCGCGAAGGCCTAGGAACGTTTCGCAGCCGGGGCCAGTAACACCTAGTCCGGCAGCTGTCGATACACCGTGAGTAACATTATTGTCGGTGGACACTCCAAACCCGCCAACGTTCCACTGTTTATTAACGTAGTCATTGTAAACCTTGCCAATGCTATTTAATAATCGCGTTCTGGTCGCGCCATTCATCGTTATGAAGGAATTCAGCCAATAGTTGCTGTAGTATGGATTGAGGAAGCTCTTAATCAATGGTGTGTATCGTCGAGTATTGTTGAATACCAATTTCCACAGGGTCTTGCCCTTTATGTCCATGATCGTTGCATTTATCGTGGAATTCGCAAACTGATTGCCTGAGAAAAGGTTGAGACTCTTCCCCGGAGAGATTGTTGTCGTACCCTTGTCTTTGTTGTCAACAACAAGTTTCACCTTGTATGTTGACTTGCTGCTGTTGAAAACATTGACCAGATCATAACCGGAGGGAGCTTTGGTGTTCACCGTCACCCGGCTTTTTGTCGTCGTCGACCCAGCAACAAATGAAAACTCAAACAGGCCAGACATATCGTTGTACTTTGCTGGACACATGTTCTCAGGGTAATATGTGAAATTCCCTTTGGAGTCGGTTCTTGCGGCGTTTGCAATTGTTTGCTGCTTCATAGGATCTTGCACGGTGATGCTGAGCCCATTTACGGGTTTTCCACCAAGTGTAACATTGCCGGTGAAGTAAAGACAGTCACCAACGATGATTTGGCTCTTGCTTGGAGTAACTTTGAGAACATAGACGTAGCCTTCAGTTTTCGCCAGCAGGTTGCCAGTTTGTTCCGTCGCCGGAGTATTGGATTCGATTGCTGATTGTGGCTCAACCGGATTTTGATTCCGCTTCTCCACGCAACTCGACAGCATCAAAACAAATAGCACGCTCAACATCACGATGTATGTGACTGACCTTTGAAAACGCTGCGACCTGAAAACAACTTGGCGATTCATAACTACCTCCTTACCTGGAGAGACCAACCAGGTGATGTGAACAAACCGTATTCTTTGGACGTGATTTCGATTGACTGAGTGGCTACTGACAGTGCTGTGGCGAGATGGATTGTTGCTGACCCATCTCCTGCTTCCTGAAGAACACGATGGCAACATGTGGTTCAACAAGTGTGCCACTCAGAGCAGTCAAAAAAAACCAGTATCTTGAGTAGTCGCGGAATGACCTATTACACCACGTCGCAACTTGGAGACACACTGTATTTTTTTGTAGGCAACTTCTGAGAAGCGTAAGTGAAACGATGGATGAGATCAGACATCGGGTAACCCCGAATTGTGAATCTTTTTGTGAGGCATTGGTTGGAGCGTTGAACTGGAGAGGTGGCTCGAGTGGGCTGAACGGAAGGCGTATGAGTTGGATCCGATCAGGAACGGTAGGGGGTGGGCAGAGCCTGATAGGAAGGATGGTGAATCCGGGGAAAGATAATCACCTGGGCGACAGGTGAAGCAGTACCCACGAGTTACCCTGCGCTTCCTTCCGTCCTCACTGAAACGAACTCTCCGTCCATTCAATTGTCTCAACCTCATCCTGAAACGAGAATGTTCGCAGCATCTTTCGGCTGAACACCGTCCCGTCCTTCACAGCTCCGAAGTAGTTTGTCACAGCGTGCACAGAACGTAGGTTGAATACATCGTAAGTGAATCCCCCACCTTCAACATACTTGTATTGCTGCATTTCATCAATCAAAAGAGCGCGCATATACTCCTTGTCTTCTTCAATATGCGTATTGTCGAAGTACTGAACCAAGACGATACCGTGATGGCTAGTTGCTTCTCCGTACTCTTCGATTTGCTGGTATCCTTCCAGAAGTCTATCGATGGCTCGTTTTGTCCTGAGATTCTGATCCTGGATGGAATCTAGATCGCGAAAGACGTTGCTTTTACATTCGATGGATACGAAGTTGGAACGATCTAGCACTAGAAGATCCGGAGTCCTAACAGCCTTTCCTTTGTCACTCCTTAACTTCCCTTCTTGAACAAATTTGACTTCCATATCACGTCTCGCAAATCGGGCGGCGATGACAATCTCGTAATATGTTCTCTCGAACGGTCTGTGTTTTAAGCCTTCCTTTGTGCAAAAAGGTTTCACACGGTCGAAGTTCTCAACATTGTTCTTCTCCAGATCGTATACCGCGTGAGCGAAGAAGATCAATCTTGCTAAACTTGGAGCCACTGTCCATCCTGTATAAGAATGGCTTATGGCTATCATACGGTCCTCATCAAGCTTCCTGTAGTCTTCAATAAACTCCACACCTTGCCGAGTCGCCTCCGGGAAGTAATCTTGAAGCAAGTCGAGCACTTCTTGACCTAGACTGTCAATAAGAATTTGGATTGCAGTAGAATACTGAATGATGAAGTCCCGAGTTTTCGGGTCCCTGTATGCTTGACTTGCTCTTCTGTAGACTTCTCGAAAGTACTGCTTCGTAACCACCATTGTTACCCAGTTACCTTGAAGGTAGATCCCGAGTTCACGGCCAACTGTAGATTAAGATCAGCTTCTCAACGATGCAGTAGATAGTGATTTTGCACCTTGCAGCGTTGAGTCCCTAGAGAACGTCCGCAAATGGTACGAGTGATCATTGACTCAACAGACAGACACGGCAAACTCTCAAGAGTCATCTCTCCAGACGTCCACTCCCAATCTCCTAGCATATTTCCCGAGAGAGTTGAATTGACTAGGATTGATGTTGTATATGTGATTCAGTTTTCCACGAAGAGATGCGAGCTTACTAGAAAACTCCCCACTCGGCTGACTTTCTTTCAGTTTCGATAGGATGAGGATGTCCCTACGAACCTCATTTCTATACTCTGCTTTCACGCTCATTCCGTTGCTGACAACAATGTTCATTATCTCTTGCCTCTGCGATGGCATCATCACTCTCCATTTGTCCAGCTTGTACCCACTTTGCAGAAATATCCTCTTGATGAGTGTTTCAAATTTCGTCGCATCGTAGTTGGCGCTGATAGCCAGATTGTCTGCGTAGATTCCTATTCGTAGACGACAAGCGCCTACAAGTCCTTCCAGTCTAATAGCAACAGGCCTGAGAACAATGCCTGCGATGGTTGGGCTTGTGGGGAAACCCTGAGGCAATGAGTGAAAAACGGTCGTCAGTCGAGTGATGATCTTCGCGACGGACTGCTCGAATCCTTGAGACAGTAGTGCTCTGAAAACCTTGCTGCGAGTGACACTAGGATAGAAGTCATCTATATCGGCAGTGATCAGGCATCTGCTTCTCCTGTGCTGCCTGATCATTTCGATGTAAGATGAACCTGGGCGATGATAGAGCAGAGGATGGAGAGGAACTTGTCGTAGAACGGCAGAGTCTAGACGAGAGAGAAAAGCCTTGAGTCTCTGTGATGGGACAGTAATTGTTCGCTCTTCGCCATTCGGTTTGGGCAGTTTCTTGAGCTTGATAGCATGCTCAACCGATCCGGCTAAGAATGATAATTCCTGAGCTAGCACATCGAGATTGTTCGCCAGCTCAGGAACCGTCTTTGGAAAGTCGGGCACTTTCCGAATCTGTTGTTGTGTATTTGAAGGCTCTCTTGCCAGGATTTGGATCGTCTTTGAAGGTCACGGTGTAGTAATAATCGGCATTCGAGCTATCTGCATACTCCCAACTGGTATACTGACCTTGGAACCAGATATTATCGTACGAACTCGACAATTTTCCGCTGGAATTGAGAGTTGTTAGGGTCGTTTCAGGAATCGCATACTGCATAGTAGCTACCGCTTTGAGATTCTGCCATCCCGCGTCTGAAGCTGGAAGGTTGAAATCACCCATCAAGAGGAAATCGTTTTCTTTTGGGTCTTCATCTTGGACTGCCTTGAACAACGTGCCAAGTTCAGCTACCTCACCTCGCCTCTCAGATATGTTATCACCAAAAATGGTGTGTATCAGTACTATAGTATAGTCAAAATTTCCGCTCTTGAATGTAGCTATAAACGGCTCGCGTTCGAATTTGTCACCCTCATCGTTCCAGACCCTCGAACTGCCATCGATATACTGCGTTTTGTCCGTCCGGTACATTATGGCGTAGTATTCCTTGTAAGTACTTCGTCCGAGCTTTTTGTCACTGGCGACATACTCCCAGTTGACGTTTGTCATTGACCCCAGTTTGTCCTTGACCTTGTCGAGGATCTCAGTGTTCATCGCTTCCACCAAACCGATCACGTCGTATTTCGCTAGAACACTACAGTACGCAGTCGTGTCCTTTTGGTTATTCCATCCGAGATGCAACGAGTTGAATGAGGCGATGGTGATTACCTTTGGTGCAGCCGTTGCTGTTGCGACATTTTGCTGCCCATCCTTAGGTTTGCCGTTGCAGGATGCTAGCAAAACACAGGCTGCAAGGAGGGTTCCCAAGGAGAGCATTCTGCTAAACCTAATGAAAGTCATCGGATCTTCACCTTTCGAGCATTCTCATAGGAAGTTTGAGCCGCTTCGGCGTCTTCACTCTGCAGATAGAATCGCCTTCATCAATGCTAACTCTCGGTGAGCGTCGTTGTTTGGCGTGTTAGCCGCAGTTGCCAATTGAACTAGTCCCATGCCTTTGGCAAAGCATTAGCTCTGAATGAGAACAGTTGAACATGACCGCAATTAGAACAGGCGAACGCCTTGTAAGTTATCCCCGACGCAGGTCGTAGACCCATCCTTTGAATTCCAATGGGATTGCGATCTGCAACAAGCTGATATTCGCCTGCTCCGCACACCCGGCAGATTCTGCGGGCGTCTTTTTGAATAGTGTCAGCATTAAGTTGGATTGCTTCTAGAGTTCGGTCAATTTCCGAAAGCAGAGAGGAGGCGTCAGGTAGACAATCGGGTTCGTTTTCGACGATACACTTCGACAATAGTTGGTTAAGAAAGCCGGTGTATGCAGCTCTCGGAAAAAGAGATTGAACGTCAAACTGCTGTCTGTCGAAATACCAGAGTTGCAGAATAGGTAATCCTGAGACCATCGACCAAAGGACCTTGCCCAAAGAAAAGACATCGAAGCTAGATCTGACAGCTTGAATTCTCATTCCCATAGCCCAAGGCGGCATCCAGTCACGGGTTCCAACGTTTTCGAAACTGCTTGACACGCGCGTATGTTGAATGTCCGAGAAGAACACCAAACCGAAGTCTCCTAGAACAAGGTTGTCCGAGGAATCAATGAAGATATTCTGTGGCTTGATGTCCCTATGAACAATTTTCTCCTTATGTAGCTCAGCCACTCCAGACACAAGGGGACGGAAGGCCTTCAGAGATTTTGCGACATCTCCTTTGAATGAGGAAAGATGCTTCAGAAGAGTGCCCCGTGGGTAGAATGGAGAGACAAACCAGCCTTCGGTTGAATTATGGTCAATGATTCTTAGCAAATTCGGATGCGAAATCCTTGACATTGCGTCAATTTCATTCTTCACCCTTTCAAAAGAGCGATCCCGATCTCTGGCATTTTCGGGTTTATGAAGAACCTTTAGAGCATAATTGAAGGAGGGGTCGTTGAAGTTCAGGAGTCTGACGAGAGAGTCACGGAAAGTCTCAAAGTCCTCCGCAATTGTCGCCGGGTTAGGGTGTTCCAAACTCAGCCTATGCATTGAATATTGGAGAGATTTGCGTATTTGGTCTGAAGTGCCAAAACGGTTCGCGTCTAAGACTCTGTAGACCTTACCCTGCCCGCCAGTACCAATCTCTTCAATCTTTATCCATCGCTCTTCGTATGTCATTTGGAAACCTCGTTAATTGGCAATTGCCGCCTGCTCTGTGCAAAGTCAAGTCGCCAGTGAGGGCGACGGTGTAGTGATGGATCTGAACTCAGCCTGTCATTCTTCGTGCCTGACTATGCCCGCGTTGGGCTTCTCCGCCCGAGACGGACATAACATAACTTGCGACGACCTGTCCGCCGCGCCTTTTCGCGGAGGAGGTTTTCCTCTGTGCAGCTCTCGACGCTTCTCTCCTCCTTTCCACCTCTGCTCCATTCAAAATAATAGCACCTCGCGGGCAAAGCCCGGAGAGGGCAAGCAACGGTATCCCGCACCGTAAGGGGAACCATTGCCTTCAGTCGGGTGAGAATCCGACCTGCCCGCGAGATACAGTTGGCAGTCTGACTATCTCAACAAAATCATCTTCCTCGTCGCGAGTCAACTCAGGTGGAAGAAATTTCAGAGCAACGGTGCGTTTGAGTCGGATGTCTTCGGCCTTGTAGACAACACCCATACCGCCTTCACCCAACTTCTCAAGAATTCTATAATGGGATATAGTTTGGCCGATCATAGAGCAGAACTCTGCCAACTATTTGAACGTGCCCATCCACAGATCCACCTCGTTCATTCGCCTCACAAAGTAGAGTGTGCGATTGTCGGCTGAGAGTGTGAAATCCTCCTCGCCCAAGTCGTCAGGAAGGTTGCTCAATATGCGGCTTTGACTTGTGCGAGTGTCTGCAATACATAATTTCCCTCGGTTGACATACAGTACGCGCCTGCCGTCATTAAACCATATCGGGTTTGAACCGCTGACCGATAGCGTGTCAAACTCTCGAGTCGCAAGGACATATACAGCGATCTGTCTCGGGGTTTCCAGACTATCTACTACGACACCAACAAGTTTTTGCCCATCACGAGATATCGATGGCTCTCGAAACGAGCTTCCAGGCGGCAGATTAGGTTCAACTTTCTCTGCCCGGCGATCCTCAACTGGTTTAGAAAGGTCCACAAGAAATGTCCCAGTACTATTGTAGAACACGATGTGTGATCGATCGGGGAACCACTTCGGGTACCATGGTCCCTGCCCTTCTGGTAACTTCGTGAATTGCTGCAACCCACTACCATCAGGATGCACTGCCCAAATGTCTAATCCGCCACTTCTACTTGAATAAAATGCGATCTCCTTGCCTTCAGGAGACCAATCAGGTGCCCGATCCCTATAGACATCGGTTGTCAATTGCCGCATTTCTGTGCCATCTTTTTTGATTACATAGATGTCCCCCAGGTCTTCCGTTGTGCTTAGAGCAATCCACTCGCCATCTGGCGACAGAGCGGGTTGAATAAACGCTCTTGAGAATTCGGCAACACGGCTCGGAGTTCCCACAATAGTTTCTCTTATTGGGTCGAATCGTGCGGCGTATATACCCGATCGAAAATCTCTTGACTCATAAACGAAGTGCATTCCATCGCGCGCCATTCGGAATCGTCCCATCTGGCGTGCTGGTGTTGTTAAGGGCTCAGGTTCCGCGAGAATTTTCCCACTCAGCTCGTCAATCGCGACCCTCCAGAGATTCATGCTCCCACCTCGATCGCTTAAAAAATACAGGTACTTGCCATCTGGCGACCAGACTGGATTCCAGTCAATGTATGCATCACGCGTAACAGCAACAAAATCGCCACCATTCGATGCCATAGTCCATATATCCCGATGCGCGGCGATCCCTCCTTTTCCGGCCGGCCCCCAGCTCCCAAGAGCCCAAAAGGCTATGCGGTATCCGTGAGGCGACCATTGAGGCTGCATTGCATCACCTTCAAACAGAAGTCGCTTCTCGCCTGTTCTTGCGTTGACAGACCAGAGCTTACTTGTAATGTTGCGATCAAACGGCAAGGAGTTAGGATCAGTGCAATACAAGATCGAACTTCCGTCTGGCGACCAGGAAGGATAATATCCTTCATCAGTCAACTTCCTGACAGATTCACCTGTTGATCCCATCACAAACAATCCTCCACCATGCCTGCTCGATCGAAATGCTATGAACTGACCGTCTGGAGAAAATGAGGGTTCGTAATTCTCCGAGTGTGGGTCATTAGTTATGTTGATTGGTTTACCACCAGCCACCCTCTTCAAGAAGATGTCAGATCCATCAGCATGTCTCTTGCTGTAGACAATGAAAGAACCATCCGGAGAAATGTCCGGAAATTCCTCCGTTCCGACTTGGTCTGTCAATTGCTGGACACTCATCGACGATTGCCAAGGTGCCCGAGCACTCTCGGGTTGTGGCGAACGTGAAAGTGTGAGGATACCAATAACCACGCACAGAACAACAGCTACAGTTGCAGTCAGAATTGTCAGTTTCTTCTTTGGCGTGTTTAAATATTTTAGCAGGCCGCCCTGGCGGGCCTCTCGAATCTGAGAGACGTCAACTCTTGAAACCCGCGTCGTTTCCTTCTTCAGCCTACGCAAGTCGATGACCATCTCGTGAACAAATTGATACCGGTCCTCCGGATCCTTCTCCAAAGCGCGATTAAGGATGTGCACAAACTCTGAGGAGATCTCTGGCAGGTATTTCTGTATTGGTGTAGGATCTTCATTCACAATCGAATACACCATCGCCGCCTCGTGCTCTCCCCTGAACGGCATGTGCCCAGTCAGCATCTCATACAGCACCACTCCGAACGAGAAGATATCAGAACGCGCATCAACTTCTCCACCCTGTATTTGTTCCGGCGCCATATACGCCAACGTCCCCACCGTGCTCGATGTTTTGGTCAGCTTCAAGGACCCCTTCAGCTTCGCCAGACCAAAGTCCATTACCTTGACCTGGTTCTTGGTGTTGACCATGATGTTGTCCGTCTTGATGTCGCGATGGACAATCCCCTTGCTATGTGCCTCCTGTAATGCCTCTCCGATCTGGATAGCATAGTCGATAGCGGTCTGCATCTTCTCGACAGGGACGATCTGTCTCAAGGTCTTGCCATCCACGTATTCCATCACGATGAACTGCTGGCCTTCGTATTGTGAGATCTCGTAAATGGTGCAGACGTTGGGATGATTGATGGCGGAAGCGGCTTGAGCTTCTTGCAGAAAGCGGGCGCGTTCAGGTTCGTGGGCTTCGAGACCCCGGGGGAGAAACTTAATGGCGACAGTGTGTTTGAGGTCAGCGTCTTCGGCCTTGTACACCACTCCCATCCCACCTTCGCCCAGCTTCTCAAGAATGTGGAAGTGAGAGATTGTTTGCCCGATCATAAGGACCTCCTTCGGTGGGAATCGGGACTGAGAGAGAACGTCTACAGTGCTTCCACGGTAACGGCGGGAAACTCTACCTTACAAAGCTACTGGAGTTCAGGCTGAAAGGCAAATGGCAGAGTTCTTCTGCGAGGTTTTGAGGTAAAAGATGGGGTATGATTGAAGAATTCCTGAGTAAAACAAAGAATCCTCACCGATCTTCGTCGATGAGGATTCTTCTTTAGAACGAGTAGCGGGGGCAGGACTTGAACCTGCAACTTTCGAATCGAAGGATCCAGGAAGCGAGGGGGCGCCGGGGCCGGCCTTTCAACGCCTGCCCATGCAGCCAAAAGGCAAGAAAGGCTGACCCAGACCACGTCAGCCTTTTGTAGCACAACAAGAATGAATCTAGATGATTGGCATTACTCCCGCACTGAGGGACTCAAACGTGCCGACGCTGTAATCGGCGTTGCCACTGATGATCAGAAGCTTGACGCTCAAGCCGAGCGTGTGGCGAGTTTTGTTTTCGCCCTCGAGGCTGAAAACGAGCTTCCAGAGAATTGATCGGTGGGCGTATCCGGGAAGAACCAGTGTTGGGAGCTATTGTGGGCAAAGAAACGTCGACAAGACGCTGTGGGGCTAGCGCAAATTCCACCTTTTATTGGTGTAAATTCCGCCATCTGATGGTTGATTTTGCCAATCACATTTACTACATTTGTGCTGTATGATTAAGCGGAACATAGAACAAACCTTTCGGGACGCTCTAAAGGATTCTCCCGCCGTTTTTTTGAACGGGGCACGACAATCGGGCAAGAGCACACTCGTTCAAGCGATTATCGAGGACGGATACCCGGCCGCCTATGTCACATTCGATGACGTGGCGATGCTCTCTGCCGCGAAGTCAGATCCGAAGTCTTTTCTACGCAGCTTCGAGGGACCGGTTGCACTCGACGAAGTGCAGCGTGTTCCAGAGCTCTTTCTCACGATCAAATCGGAAGTTGATCGTTCCAGAAGGGCGGGCAGGTTTATTCTCACGGGCTCAGCGAATGTGCTCTTGCTTCCAAAGCTGGCCGAGTCGTTGGCGGGGAGGGTAGAAATCCTTACGCTGTGGCCACTATCGCAGGGAGAAATCGAAGGAACGAAGGAGTCGTTTATTGACTTTCTCTTTGCCGAGGCGATGGCGCGTGCAAAACCGCAGATCGTCAGTCGTCGCAAAATCATTCAGAGAGTCACACGAGGGGGCTATCCGGAGATCTTCTTGCGCGAGCCTGATGCACGCCGGGACACATGGTATGGTTCGTACATCAACACGATTTTGCAGCGCGATGTGCGCGACATGGCCCACATCGAGGGGCTGACGCAGTTGCCCCGGTTGCTTTCGATGCTGGCAACTCGAGTATCGCAACTGTTGAACGTCGCTGACGTCGCCAACAGTCTGACGATGCCGCAGACGACATTGAAACGGTATCTCACGCTGTTGGAAACGACCTACATACTCCAGACCGTGCCGGCATGGTCACCCAATATCGGCAAGCGCTTCATCAAGTCGCCGAAGATACTCGTTTGTGACAGTGGGCTCCTGACGTATCTGCTGGGAGGTTCTGCCGAATACTATGAACAACAGCCTGTAGCATTCGGTCCCATCCTGGAAAACTTCCTCACGATGGAGCTGGTGAAACAGATCTCATGGAGCAAGACCCGTCCACAGCTTTTTCATTTCAGATCTCTCCGCGGCCACGAAGTAGATCTCGTGCTAGAGGATCGTAGGCGTAGGATCGTAGGTATCGAAGTGAAAACAAGTGGCACAGTAGCTCAATCGGACTTCAAGAATCTGATGGTCCTGTCAGAAATTGCCTCACGGAATTTCCATCGTGGAGTCGTGCTCTACACAGGTTCTGACGTCGTTCCGTTCGGCAACAACCTCTTCGCCCTTCCAATGTCCATCCTGTGGATGAAGCGCACGTAATTCCGCCTGCTGCTTCCTCCCATTTTTCCCTTTTTCCTTCTTACTTCGTCGTTCCCCTTTCGTGTTTCCCACTTCGTACTGCAACTCAGTCTGCCATCGCCTCCTCTCACCTCTCCCGTCTTACGTCTCACGACCGCCGATTCTTCCCAGCTCAAGCCTGCCTGTAGATCGGCAGAAAGAGCAGCGCGCCGACGAGCGTAGACGGTAGAGAGCCAGGAGTAGGCAGTATGGAGAAGGAAGCAAAGAAGTAAAGAGTAGGGAGAAAGCTGAGAACCGTAAGAGCCGATCTCGCGGTCGGCACATCTGCTAAGCTGGTCTAGATATGGGCAAAAAGGAGAGCTCCGACAAGGCACCATGATCGCTGCGAGGAACAGGAGATACAGAATAGAGGCGATGCAGTTCGAGATCGTCTTCCACTTCAGCGCGGACCTCATCCCCAGCCAATCACAGTCATGGCAGCGATAGAAGTGAATCGGGAGGAAAAGAGAAGTAGGCAGAGAGGAGTAGGGAGTATGGAGAAAACGTGGGCGTGAGAACGATAGATGTTATTGCTGACGCAGGAGGGACAAGTCATGAGGCAGACCAGACGGGAAGCGCCCAATGCGCGTAACTTTCTCGAAACACCACGAGCCCGCGTGGTTCGCCGCTCGGATCGGAGGCAGTCGCTGACTGTATCAGAATGAGAGCGCGCTTCCAGGGAGAATCCGCCTTCAAGGAAACGCGACAAGGCAGAGGCGGGTGCGCCGGCCTGTATTTCACGATCTCAGATTGAGCCAAATGGACCAAAATGACACAAATGAGGGTGTAGCGTCTTCGCAATTCCTTTGAAATCCGCAGGAAAGCCTCATTGGCACGAGTGTTGGAGCCTGAACATCAGAACTGTCACGCGCAACAAATCGGACGGGAGCTAGCGATGAGTGGTCCTGTAAATTCTACAATGAACGCGCTGGGCTCACGCCACCGTTCGCATTTGAATGGATTCTAGGCCCCCTTTTCCGGCCTGCCAGGTGGCACTGGTGTTGAGGCTCGGCGAGCAACGTCAGAAATCTCAGAAAGATCGGACGGGACTGGGGGGTCGTGCCGATGTCGAACAGGTTCTTCCTTCTGATTCTGGTTCTTGCGTATCCAACACTTCTCGGGTATGCTGGTCACCCTCCTCTCTCTCTCGGATCGATTGCAGGGAAAGTATATGACAAGAGCACGGGGGAAGCGCTCCCCGGAGCAAATGTAATAATTGTTGGATCTCGCCTTGGTGGTGTGACTGATGAGGACGGTCGCTTCACAATCAAAAAGATTTCCCCCGGCACCTTCCAAATGAAGGTCTCGTTAATCGGATATGCCACGATGAACAAATCCGCCGTATCGGTTCAACCGGGTCAGCAGACTTCCGTTGACGTCGCGCTGGAACGTGCGGATCTTGAGATGAACGAAGTGCCGGTCTTCGCAAACCCATTCGTGAAACTTCCCGAAGCTTCGGTGAGTACAACCCACCTCGCGGGCAGCGAAATCAAAGTGCTCGCGGGGGGACTCCAGGATCCAATGCGAGCCGTCAGCCTGTTGCCCGGAGTAGCTCGAACAAAGATCGACAGGAACGATTTGCTTGTCAGGGGAGGCGGTCCTTCGGAAAATCTGATGGTCGTCGACGACATCGAGCTCCCCTATTTCAGCCATTATGGCACACAAGGGGCTTCAGGTGGCGCTGTGAGTTTCATCGACATGGAGTTGGTGGATCGAGTATCGTTTTCTTCCGGAGGTTTTGGCGTCGTGTATGGAAACAAGCTCTCTTCCGTCTGCACCATAAGCCTGAGAGAGGGAAACAGTTCGAGGCTCTGCGAAAAATGGACGATCTCTGCAACCGAGATCGGTATGAATGTGGAGGGTCCGGTGGCAGGTCAATCTACCTTCCTGTTCTCTGCCCGCAAAAGCTACCTCGGTGCCGTGTTTCGGGCGTATGGATTCAGCTTCGTGCCTGAATTCTGGGACTATCTTGGAAAGGTGACGATCCACCTAGGAAGTCAAGACAAGATCACATATCTCTCCGTCGGCTCCAAGGACGCGTTTTCGCTCAAGAATGGCACCGAAGAGGAACGATATGAAAATTCCCGCCTGCTTTTCACCGATCAAGCCCACAATTTTGGAGGCCTTCGGTGGTCGCATCAATTCGAGACGGGACTTTTCTCCTTGACATACAGAGTGGCTCAATCCGAGTTTAACGACTGGCAGCAGGACGTTGAGCTCAATGACATCTTCGCGAGCAAGTCCAAAGAGGCCGAATCATCGCTGGAAGCTAGCACAATCGTTGTTGTCCCGAATCTCGGCGAGGTAAGTGCAGGGACGGAAGTGAGGTCGATGCACTTTCGGAGCAGGATCGACTTTCCGAAGCCAACTTCCATGTATGGAGAACCGGTCGGCCCGGTCGCCGCGGCATTCGACACGACAGCAAAACGAGCTGCTCTCTACCTCCAAGTCTCACGAGCGCTCGGTGGAGCCAAGGTGGTGCTGGGAACTCGGGCAAGTTATTTCGGAATATCAGACCGTCACTGGTTTCTCGCACCCCGATTCTCCGCAAGCATTCCGGTCTCAGAGTGTCTCAGCTTCTCGGGGAGCGTCGGCCAGTATTATCAAGCCCCCTCGTCCATCTGGCTAGTTGCCACGCCTTTTAACCGCGGTCTCATTCCGATGGGCGCTCGTCACATCATTGTCGGTGGGGAATATGTTGCAAGGAACAGCTACAGAATCTCGGTAGAGGCATACCAGAAGCGATACTTCGATATCCCGGTAAGCCTCAGCCGGCCATATCTCGCAATGACGAACACTGGGGTTGGGCTTGGAGCGTCCCTGGACGGCGCGGCCTCATACGGAATCGACTCGCTGATTTCTGCTGGACGGGGGCAATCGCGTGGAATCGAAGTATTGCTTCAGAAGAAAGCGATTGAGTCGCCCTGGTTCGGGATGCTGAGTGTGACCTATGCCTCATCCAACTTCACTCCCCTCGATGGTCGAACGAGACCCACTAGTTATGACCAACGATGGGTTATCAATCTCGCGTTGGGGTATCAGGTTGGTGGCACGTGGAATGTTGGTGGCGCGTGGCACTACTTTAGTGGGAGGCCGTACAGTCCGCTGGGCGGCAACCTCGAAGACCGATACAACAGCGAGCGCTTGCCAGCCAATCACAGCTTGGATGTGAGCGTCAGTCGAGACTGGAAGATAGGCGAATGGACCTTGAGGAGCTTTTTGAGCATTCAGAATGCGTACAACCGCAAACCCTATGAAGCCCCGATCTACAGCGAAAGACGGCAGCGCGTTGAGCAGCCTCCAAGCCTCGGCATCGTTCCATCGATTGGAATCAGCCTGGAAACGAAGTAGGGCGAGTAAGACGATGCGTAAGGAATTGCCGCGACGACTCCCTTAACCCTCCTTGTCCACACCACGTAGGCTCCCTCCATCGCTTATTCCATTCGCGGGCTACCTTCTCGAATGGCCCTCGCGAGAGAGCGATAAATGTTATTGCCGGCGCAGGCGGGGGTGGGTCAGGCTAAGAAGTCCGACCTTTCGAAGGAATGAGCGTAGGTAAAGATCGGACTTCTACATCGAACAAGTCAGAAGTCCGACCTTTCGAAGGATTGAGCGTAGGTAAAGATCGGACTTCTACATCGAACAAGTCAGAAGTCCGACCTTTCGAAGGATTGAGCGTGGATACCCGCCCGCCTGACTGGCGCCCGCCCGGCGAAGCCGTTCGGACGGGTCGGGCGGGAAGATCGGACTTCTACACAGAAGTTGGTACTGCTGATCCCGATCGAAGCGTCGCGGCTGACGAGAGTTGGCCGATTCAGAGTGTGTGGTTGATCTCGGGGCTTGAACCGATCGGCAGGTATCGTATTCGGATGCGCGTATCTTCAAACACAGCCACACAACCTCTGAGAAGAGACTCCTGCAGCCCTGGAAGATGAATCAGAATGGTACGCGCTTGATGCAACGGATGTTTGTTTGATTGTCGTAGAAGGATAAAGGAAGGTTAGGCCAGCCCTCGCAGAGTAAGGAGGGACCCGAAGTCGGTGTCAGCAGAGACAAGGATGCGATCCTCTTCGCTGGCGCACTGAATGATCACTTCGTCACTTGCTCTCTGCAGACTGATATCGCGGACATGCAGTACATCGTGCCCTTCGCTTCGAAGTGCAAGGGCAACGGAAGGGGAGAGTGCGTTATCGATAAGGAACTTCAAGCGGTCTTTAGGAGGGGGAGTTGACGTTCTCTGACCGCTTCTGCTGCATATCGCAGTGCTTCGCGAATGTCATCGGCCTCAAGGTCCGGATAGTCGCGGAGAATATCTTCTGTCGTCATCCCGCTGGCAACCATCCCCACCACCGTGGCAACGGGGATGCGCAACCCACGAATACATGGAATCCCACCCATCTTGTCTTGCTCAACCGTAATCCGAGAAAACTCCATGCAAAGCACCTTTCAAAACTCGTTATCCTCAATATAGCTCAGGTATCGCTGAGATGCAATAGCGATGAGACAGAACGGCGACAAACGAAGCGTGAAAACAACAAAGCTTTACGGTTCACTCTCTTGAGTTTTCAGTTCCAAGTTCAAGGTTCAAATTTGGGTGCTCGGAGTTCGAACTACCCGGTTTCGGTTCACGGTTATGAGTTCAAAGTTTAAAGTTCAAAGTTTCAAGTTTGGGGTTTTGAGTTTTTAGTTTTGAGTCTGCTATCTGCTTACTGCCTACTCCCTCCTTCTCCCTTCTTACTTCTCACCATCTTCGTTCTATCCTCGCCCTTACTTGTGACCCAACAGCTTCACCACGGCCCTTACTTCTTACCCCACCACTCTATCCCCGCCCTTACTTCTAATACGCACCCTTGCCGAACAGCACAACGGGGATCGTCGCGAAGAGGATCTGGAGGTCGAGGAATATTGATTGGTTCTCGATATAGTAGAAGTCAAGGAGCACCATTTCTCGAAAACCAACGGCGCTTCGGCCGCAGATCTGCCATAAACCGGTGATGCCCGGCTTGACGCTGTCACGTCCCTTGAGCTGCATCCACGGGTGGACGCTCCCGTCTAGCTTGTCGAAGTCTTGCACAGGCAGCGGGCGCGGACCGACGAGGCTCATGTCGCCCTTGAGGACGTTGAAAAGCTGAGGAAGCTCGTCGATACTGAAACGTCGAATGAAGCTACCGACGCTCGTCGTGCGTGGATCCTTCTTCATCTTGAAGAGCGGGCCGTCCGATTCATTTCTTTGGGATAATGAATCCTTCAGCTCATCCGCATTCTTCACCATGCTCCGGAACTTATAGAAGAAAAACTCCCTTCCCCCCTTTGCGGAGGATCTACGCTGTTTGAAGATGATTGGCCAGCCTGACTCGAGATAGACTGCGACGGCGGCGAAGACGAGAGTAGGCGAGAGGAGAAGAATGAGCATTATGGAGCCGATGACGTCAAATGCTCTCTTTGCGGCGGCGCGCAGACGGTGAATCCTGGTTCTCGGAGGCGAATAGAGGGGGATTCCTGCAATGTCATTCACATACGAGAAACGCAGGAGGTCCTCGGATGCTTGCGAGAGCAGCTTCAACTTTGCCCCAGTCTCCTTGCACGCATTGAAGATGTCGATCAGGGTCTCTGATTGCATGTCGACAGTTGTGACGAGAACTCGGTCAATCGATTGCCTCTCAACCAGTTTCTTTAAATCTTCGCGAGAGTGACACCGGGAGACCTGAATCAGGTCATAGTGATGTGTGGGTAGGGGCGTGCCGTTCCAGAAGGCCACCCCTATGACCTCGTATCCGAGCTCCGGCAGTACATCGAATCGACGGAAAATGAACGGACCCCCTTCGCCCTGGTCAATGAGGAGTGTACGATAGAGGCCAAAGCCACGTTTCTGCATCTTGATGGAAAACCTGCGCAGTACGAACCTCCCGACGGCGTAGGCGAGCGGAACTGTGATGAAGAAGAGTGTTGTGAAGACTCGCGGGAACTCGTCCCAACGGAGGAAGTAAAACGTGGCGAGAACGACAGGAACTGCTAAGAAGTAGGCCTTCGCGGCCAACGCATATTGATGGAGGATGTTCGTATGAAATGATGCACGATAGAGTCCGAGAATGAGTGCGAAGGCGATGAAGAATGACCCTGAGTAGAGTACCTCGATAAACAGCTCGAATGCCGCTATCGATGGGCGGTCAAACATGTTCTCACGCAAGAAGTATGCAACGAGGCCGCTCGCGCCAATAGCGAGAGCATCTGTCGCAACAGCAATCAGGATAAAGAGACCGCGCCAATGTCGCTTAAGCATATGATGTCGTCGATTATCTATGTTCTTTGGAACGCAGAAGCTGAAGCGTGAAGTAATAAAGGAAACGCGGATTCTGGTAAAGATAACGCTTCCACAAACGCCTTGGTTCAGTTCCGAGACGGAAGAGCCATTCAAGGCCTGCCATTTGAATCCAATGAGGAGCTTTCGGTTTGGATGCTGCAATGAAGTCGAACGCCGCGCCGACCCCGATCATAACCGCTTCGATTTTCTCCTTGTGCTCTGCCATCCAGCGTTCCTGCTTGGGGCATCCGAGGCCGATGAAGAGGATTTTGGCTCCCGACTCCCTTATGGCTTGCAGGATGTGCTCCTTTTCTTCGGCGCTCAGTTCTCGAAAAGGAGGACTACAGCAATACGCAATGCGCAGCCGTGGATATCTTGACCGAAGCCGGTCCAGAAGTCTATCGAGAACCGGCGGAGAACCGCCGTAGAATCCGAGCGGGATGCCCTCGTGCGCGGCCTGTTCACAGACGAACAGCGTAAGATCCGGGCCGTACACGCGTTGAGCGTCCTTCACCCCGAGCATGCGGAGGCCCCAGACGAGTGGCATCCCATCCGACGTGACGATGTCGCTCCCGTTCACGATAGAACGGAATTGCGGATCGTCGTACGCTTCCATGACCATATGAACTGTGGCAACGCAGACGTACGCGCCGCAATTTCCCTGAGCCAAGCTCAGTATCCGCGGGACTGTTTTCTCGTAGTCGGAACCATCCACTCTCATTCCGACGATGTAGCGCGATTTATCTAGTGCTTGCTCCATATCGTGACCCGTATCGCTCGCGCGCCCTCCGCTTTGCCAGATCATAGGCCTGCATTAGCATCTCATAATTCCGTTCCGCTGTATATTTGAGCTCATATTCCGATCTGGCATTTTTGCCCATCTCGATCAATTCTTTCTCGTGCGTCCATGCCCATTCAACGCTTGCCGCTAGCTCTTCTGCGTTCCCGGGTTCAAAGTGCAGGCCGGTTCGGCCATGCTCGACAATTTCCGCCATCGCACCCAAGCGGGTAGCAACTACCGGCACGCCGGAAGCAAAAGCTTCCACGATGGTCAATGGGAATCCTTCGTACCACTGTGATGGGAAGACAAGGAAGCGCGATCGCTTCATCAGCTCGAGAACCTCCTGATGAGCGCGCCGCCCAAAAATCTCAATACCGTTCAGTCCCTGCATACTGACCATCGATCGAACCTGCTGCAAGAGGGGGCCGTCGCCGACTACTTTAAGTGGAACTGACACTAATCTCTTCCACGCCTGAATCAACGTTAGAATACCTTTTTCGGGTGAAATCCTTCCAACGAAAAGAGCATAGTCGCCTGTGGTGGTCCGGGCTCTAGGGTCCGGAAAGATGAAATTTGGCTTGACAACAATTTTATCCGCAGGTAAGCCGCCCTCGATGAATTTGCGTCGGGCGAACTCTGTTAGACCGATGTACACATCCACTTGCTGTTCCCAAGTCTTAAGCCAACGATGGAATGACAGCATTGCAGCGACAACGGCAGTTTGGGATCGCGAAGTTCGCCAGCAACCGTGCACGACGCCGGGCCACGGCGGGGTCTTCTTCACGCAATCTTCACACACATGGCCATCACGAAAAAAGGTCGCTGCGGGACATAGCAAGCGATAGTTCTGCAGGGTCTGCACCACCGCGACACCTGCTTCCTTGCAGGCGTAATAACTTGAGGGCGAGATAAGCAAGAACGTGTTGTGGAAATGTGCAACGTCAGGCTGGACACCGCGCAACACGGTAAGCAACCTCCTCTGTGAACTTCGAGACCAGACTGTGTTGAGCGCCGCAGATATTTGGTTCATCTGGTTGACACGATCATTGTGATCTGTGTATTCAATAACCACGTGCCCGTAACGGCGCAATACTGCCTGTTCGGCGAAAAACTCTGTATCTTCACCGCCGGATTGCTGATAGTAATTATGACCACAGATTATTCGCACTATCGCAGGCCCCTCGGTCAAATTAGAGTGCGGTTTCATCGACGCGCTTTAGTTGTTTTCCTATCCAAGCTCAGTCTCACTGCTTTCTGAAAATTCTCCACCATATCGGCAATAGTAGCGCGCTCTTTCAAGATCTTGAGTGAATATTCCCCCATCGCTTTTTGTGTTGCGCTGGAACTCATGATTTTCAGGATGGCTTCTGCCATCTTCTCCTCATTCCCTGGTTCTACCCTATAGCCGTTAAGCCCGTCAATGACCAAGTCTATCTCCGTCCCATCGGCTTCGGAGCAAACAATAGGTTTGCTGAAACACATAGCTTGGTTAATTGCCAGCCCACCGAGCCCCGGGATGACAAAAAGATTGCACATGGCAAAATAAGGATTGACCTCGCTGAACGTCATGTTTCTAAAGTAGATATCTGGCACACAGTCTCTCGCAACCTCCCGCTTAATGTTGTCAAGCTCAGGGCCATCCCCTACGATCAGAAGCGCTACGTCCCGCAGCCTGGATTTCACAACCCTATAGGCGCCCAGGAGTATGTCTAGCCGTTTATATCTGTTGACTCTCCCAACGAAAAGGATAATTCTCTTATTCGTTAACCCCATTTGCATCCTTAGTTTTCTGGACTCTTGGACGAAATAATCGTATCGATCGAAAATTTCGTCCGTGTCTACTGTGTTCTGGGCCAAAACTACCTTTTCCAGGTCTACTCCAAGACTCTCTAAATAATCCCGTGCTTTTGAGCCATACACGATGAACACATCAGCAAGAACAGCCTGCAAATGATAGAAGAAGCGTTTCACGATTATTTTTAAACCACTCTTTTGTTTTTCCCATCCGCAGGCCCAGACAACAAAGGGCCTTCGGGTAATCTTGCAGAACAGCCCAACAAGGAAATTGCTGAGAATACCGATCGTCCCGTCGGCTACGACAACTTCTGGATTAACGGCTCTCAATGCTTTGATGACCCCGCGCTGAAAGACAATCTCAAAACCAAGAAAAGAGACCCTGTAAGTCCTTTTGATCGACCGGGTGTCGAACAAAAGGTTTTGATTAGTTACGACTTCTCTGCTCTCAGTTTGGTTCTCACCATGGATCAAACATACTTCAAGACCTCCACGTTGCTGAAGCTTATTGAAAAAGGACTCCTTGTACTGGGGAATGTAAGTCTGTATGATCGCGAGCTTAGGTTTCGTATTGCTCGGTGAATAGTTTCCAGGTTGAGCTTCTTTGCGGAGTTCCGACGGGAGTTCTCTCTCATTTTTTATTTTTAGGGGTTTTCGTATTCGCATAAAGTTGGAGGTTTGCATCTTGCCAAGTAATACAGCGTCGCGACTTCTGCGTCTTGACGCCTCGACTTGAAGCTAGCGTATAACCATCAACTTAAAAACGTTTGAGCTTATCTTGTTCTGGTTGTCGGCAAACAGAACACGGACAAAATACACACGAGAAGCAAGAGTATTACCATTAGAACCTTGACCATTCCAACGGTAACTTGGGCCTGTGAAAGCAGCAAAAAAGACCTGTCGACCCATTTTTGCTCCCGTCAGAAAAGAAGAGGAAATCGGTATCATAATGCCGCGCGATTGTTTCAAACGTTCGGGTATGAAAATGGACGGGTGGGTTCGTTATGAACGCGATCTTCAATGCAAAATTCTCACTTTTTCAGCGCACCACATGCTTAGTTGCCCTGAGTCAAGACTTGTCTGTAGATTTCACTCATCCTCTGTGCTTTCTTTTCCCAAAGGTGGCTTTCTTCAACTCTTTTTCTGCCGGCCTCTCCAAGTTTCCTCCTGAGCTCCGGATCATAGTAAAGCTTGATGATTGCGTCACGAAAGTCTTTCACCATTTGTTCCTTACTTACGACGGGGACGAGGATGCCGCAGGAATCATCCAGAACTACTCTTGCGCCGTGTAGCTTGAGAGCAATCACTGGAAGCCCATACGACATTGCCTCAAGGATTACCGTACCCGTTGCTTCACGAAGACTGGGGAAGGCGAAAACGTCAGCCCAACGATACTGTTCACTCATCTGAGAATAGGCGACTTGCCCGAGAAACGTCAAGTGTTCCCGTAAACCGTGCTCGACGCTTTTCGTTTTCCAGTACTCTAAGAGATTCCCCTCTCCGGCAACTCGGAGATGCCAGCGGATTTCGTCCGGCAGCCGAGAAAGGGCTTCCATAAGGAGCCCAAAATTTTTCCGTGGGATTAGCTGCCCGGACCAGAGCAGTTTCAGAGAGTCGGTTGCTCTAAGCTTTCCCCCTTCTGCATTCTTCTCACCGACAGAGTGTACACCAACTTCGGAAAGGGTAATTACCGGATCAGACTTTCGTATTCCTTTAACCCTCTCCGCTGTCTCGTAGTTGGCTGTGAGAACTAACCTTGCTCTCTCCATCGCACGACGAGGTCGTGACCAAAGCTTCCAAGCGAGGTTGATTAAGAAAACTCTTGTCAATTCGTACACGCGATCTCTCCATCGAAGAAAGGGATAAGCAGCTTTGGGAACTTTTTGAATCCCTGAGATCGGACCGAAAATAAATGGCACTTTGAGTTTCCATAGATGTCCGCAGTTCCACCACGCGGCAATCGTAACGTGATGAACGAAATCTATCTGTACCTCTTTCACCAGATGCTTTGCAGCCTCGTATGCCCTGTATTGCCAGAATTCGTAACGGAGGCGATAGAACCTATCTCGCAATATCCTTGGTACTCCTATAGGCAAAAGATGAATATTGCGACGATAAGGCAGCTGATCTACAGCTTTCTGTACAGCTTCTGCTTGCCCTTGGCCAGAGTAGAATAGTACCCACAGCTCATTTGACTTACCAAGCTCCTCTAGCCAACCCCATCCGACGCCCGGTTCGGAACCCCTCACCGGGTGACATGCGTACGCCGATAAAAGTACCTTCATACGAAGAAATCTTTCAAGCCATCAATCCATCTACTGTGAACAGCAAACACGTTGCCGCTCGGATCCTGGCAGGCTGGAACTGGCACAAGCTTTGGACATCCTTTCGATAGTTCGAACAGCCGATAGGATAGCTCGGAAAGAAGTCTTCTCACCTCTGATTTGCTGGAACCGCTTCGCGCTAGAAATTCATCATAAAGCTCGAGTTGGATGATAGGTGGCGCGTAGCGGCGGATGAGCTTTTGCCCTCCCAATAGAACATTGTACTCCCATCCCTCGACATCCACCTTCATATAATCAATCCTCCTCAGAGCATTGCGGCTGAAATAATCATCGAGTGAGATCATCTGACATTGATCAAACCCGGACTGCCTCTCATGAGAGGAGAAATCAGTTGTGTATCGAACATAGCTCTTTGCTGTGTCAGAGGTTGCGCGCATCACTACGTTTTTCTGACTCTCACCGATCGCGAATGGCTCGGCGACCACATTCCTAAAGCCGTTCAACTGGAGATTCGTCACCAATCTCTGATATGTTTGACACTGTGGTTCAAACGCATAGACTTTGCCTCCAACGCCAACCCTTTTTGCCGCAAATAGTGTGACTGTGCCAATATTGGCGCCAATATCTAGGAAGACCATATCCTCTCGAAGGTATGAGTGTAGGAAATCAAAAACCTCAGGCTCGTGATAACCAAAATAGTATGTTAGGCGGGCCACACCATCGTTTGGGTACAACCAAATGTTTAGCGTGTCATCAAAATCAACCACAGAACGCTTCTCAAAGATTCGGTTGTATTCCCACCGCACTATGCGCGAAAGGACTCTCACCGGCGATTTCTGGAAGGTCGGTGATCGGAAAAGCCAGCGCAATTTTGCGAAAGATGGAAACGTCGGCATCATATTGTTTGGTCAGGCTTGTGCGTCAAACCACGCATCTTTTCGACAAGAAAATCGATCCAGTAACCGAAAAGCCTTTGAACGTAGCCTCGGAACAAGAACCATGGCAAACACCAAGCAGGACAATTCTTAAGGGAATATATTGTGAACACCTTAAGGTTAGCTCCACCCTTGATGTCAAACAAGTGCTTCTTGTAGTTTGCAATGGTCATTGTTTTTCGAATTTCTGCATTTCCGCTTTCATCGGGATAGATCAGAATTCTGGCGTCATAATTGCAGAACACTCTGAAACCTGCCTTGCGTGCACGATGGGTAAAATCATAGTCTGCAGCGTAGTGCGGAAAGTGCTTTTCATCGAACAAGCCAATTTGCGAGAAAACTTCAGCAGGAATCAGCAGGCCACGTCCCGGGAAGTGAGTCACCTCGTGCAAGCCTTTCCATTCACTAGGCTCGAGAGTATCCAAGAGAAACTTTGAACCTCCAGTTCCCCAATTGATAATCTCGCCTCCAAAAATGGCCCTTCCAGAGGTGGCATCCAACGCTAGCGCACCGAGCAAGGATCTCGGCCGCCTCTCAACCCAGAAAATCATCTTTTCAACATAATCTTCTAAAGCCCTCGTGTCGTTATTGAGAGTCATGATGAACTTCGCTCCATGTTCTAGGGCGTACTTCACCGCGAGGTTCGTCGCACGCGTCCACCACAGGTGTCCGTCGCCGTGGAGAAGGGTGATCTCAGGAAACTCCCCCCTAATCATATCGCTCGTGCCATCGGTCGAGCCATCATCCACAACGATCACCTTGAAGTTCTTCACCGTCTGTTTCCGCAAAGACTCCAGACATCCTCTTGTCAGAGCTCTCCGGTTGTGAACTGGGATGACAATGAATATGTATGCGTCATTCGACATCGTTGTTGCCTAGGGGAGAATGTCTGAGGACAGCGGCTCCCAAACCAACAAACAGGCAAGTCAAGTACTCAAACGCGTACACGAGATAATATGCGTGTGCGCCAATGAGTATCACAAAGGCAGCCACGACAAGAGAAATTTCTGGGTTTCCCTGCCTCCTATTGTCTCTTATCCAGCGCTTGAATGAAGAAAGAAGCTTGAACGCCATGGCAAGGTAGAGGAGCATTCCAACAAGCCCAAGCTTCACTAATGTCTGCACGTATAGATTATGAGGTGAGACACCGATGTCGCCCTTCAAGCCTGAGAGGCCCCAATATCCGCCGAATCCTTCGCCTGCGACGGGGGAGCTAAGGAATCTCGAGATCTGTGTCTCCCACTGCACAAGCCTCCAAGCTGATGTCTTATCTTGTTCCGGGTTGACAAAAGCGATGCCCCTTGTGGCTATGTAGTCAGAGACGTCTAATCCTGCCTTCGTGGTTGCATACCATACAATTACCACAATCAGCAAAAGTGGCACACCCCAGTGCCACATCCTGGTGATCCGGATCTCTTTGAGCGAGGTCAACGATAGGACAAGCACCACAGCCACTAGCCACACTGAGCGGTGACTATCAATTAGAACCATGAATAACACAGGGATCGCCGTCATCGACAAGAGTATCGGGTTCGGTTTGATATAACGGTACCTATGAGCGAGGAAGAGCATCACCAAAGCATACACGAGCCCCACTGTTATCCCAGAGGGCAGGAATCGAGCTTCCTGAGTGTCTGATGTCGGAAGACTCCAGCCTTTCAGCATGCCAATGATAGGAATGCTCAGCAAGGTGAATATAAGAGACGAAAAAACCAGTAGTCGGAACAGCCTTTTTCTATCACGAGTAGTATGAAAAAATATCGCGACATAGAGAGGGACGCTGAGTATCAGGTAGCGATAACGGAACTCACCGGGGGCAGAAATTCCGTAGACGGCGACATTGCGAACAATCTCGAACAGCAACCATAGAGCGAACAGTGCAACGTATACGCCTATTCCAAGAGAAAGCTGCGGTGCGTTCCCCGGTCTCGAGAGCCGCAACAAGCTGGCACCCACCATCCCCATAAGTACGATATCAACTGCATTGAGCCCGCCTCCAATGGCTCCGTAGCTTGCATCAAAGATCGGTGTCATCTGATAGACAGTTGGAAGAACACCAGTGATTAGCAACGCGAAAACGGTGAACATTGGAAACCTGAAGGCGATGCCAACAACGATTCCGAATCCGACAACGAGCAACAAGTGCTCCAAATAACCGCTGAACACGAGCAAAAGCAGCAAGAGGAGGAGAAGTGCGCCCAATGCTCTCAAGGCCAGATTCGCCTTAAGTGAAAAAGCGTGGTCTTGTGCCGGAATGATCATTCAGCGTCACATGACGTAATTCTTGTTACTTCTCCCTCATAAAAAGAGCGTCAATTTGGAGCACTTCTAACGAGCGAGGATGCCGCCGCTCCCCCACTTGCCCCGAGAAACGAAATCCAGAGCTGATGAGCTCATGATAGACTTCGTGAAACAGCCCCTGACCTTTGTACAAAGGTTTGAATGACATTTCGCATACGATGCAGTCGGTGCGCGCAACCGTTCTTGGAGCTCCAAGCAGAACGAATTTCTCGTACCCCTGAACATCAATCTTCATAAGGACAGGCGTTTCCAATGGCTTCCCATTGAGAATCCTATCCAGCGTGCGAACCTCAACTTCTTCCAATCGCTCACCGGCTGAATAGGGAAATGCTTCCTTGTGCAATTGTCCCATCTCGAGCAACGAGCTAGAATAATCATAACTACTCCGGCGCATGATCGTTCGACCGTCTTGTGCTCCTATGGCAAAATTGTACGCTTCAAAGTTCTTCAGCACCCTCTTCAAGCTGTTGAGCTCCTGGTAGCAATCCCTCAATGGCTCGAAAGCATAAATTGCAGCTTCAGGAAACAGGTAATGCGCACACCGCGAAAACATCCCTCTGTTCGCACCGATGTCCAAGACCGTCAAGGGACTAAGCCCCATCACCTTCAGGTCATAAACCATCTTATACATCCTGATGTGGCAACCAAACTTGCGAGCTCTGAGTGCGCCTGGGGTTTCGATTAGAATCTGAAGCTTGGTTAGCTTCTCACCCAGTTTCTTTCTAACGCTGTCGTTCACGCCCCAACTCAGAATTGAGAATATCACGGTAATATTGTTCGTATTGCGGGACTATCACGTCTTCCCTGTACTGATTTCTTGCGTGCTCCATCGCCGACATAGAGAGCGATTCGAGCAACTTTCTGTCTTCCGATAGCCGAAGAACTGCTTGCGCAATGTCCTCTGCGCTTCTCACATCACAAAGCAGGCCAACCTCCCCACCTTTGAGAATAAACGGCACGTTCCCGGCTTGGTAGCCGGCAACCACGGGCGTACCTAAGACCATAGCCTCCAACACACTCATTCCGAAAGATTCCTCTCGAGCAGGATGCAAGAAGATTAGCGATTGTTTCATCTTCTTGACAACCTCAGCAAAGGCAAGCTTTCCGATAAACCACACGCCATCGCATATCTCGTTCTGAACGGCGTACTCATGCGCCGGTCCGCCCATCTCCATACCATCACCGACCAAATGGTATTCGACATCTCGCCATTTCTTCCTTATGAGAGCAAACGCCCTTAACGCAGTAGTAATATTCTTGCGCCTTCCAAAGCCATTAGACACTGAAAGAATAACGTTTGACCTGTTCGGATCCTCTGAGGATTGAGCTTCAAGTTCCCATGAATAGAAGTTTGCAATAACCCTTGCTTTTTTCTGGTCTCGCTTGCCCAATAGACTAAACAGGTACTGAGAATTTGTACTAAGGTACTTTGAGCGACTGAGAACATTGTAGTTCATTATCAATCTCATTATTCGATAAGCGTCGAACTGGTACCTTAGTATGCTCCATGCGTGGTCATGAAGTGTAACAAGTGTTGGGATCCGGCTGTCGAGAGCGGCCCACGCGAACTCATAAGACCAATGGGCATGGAGAATCTCCACAGGGTAACGCCTCATAAGATCAGTCAACACTTGTCGTTCTACCCTGAATAAGTTCCTTCCAGAACGAGGGGTTCTTGGCGCGATGCAAAGCGTAAAATTTACATCGCTAACGACGATTGGATCCTCGATACCCAGTGAAGTGGTGAACGCAACCACTTCGTGATCCCTCTTGATCAGAGCGTTCACAAGCAATGCCGTCATCGGAAAGCTGTACCCAATCGGAAGGCTGCGCTTCAGTTCGCATGGAAGGTTCAGCAACCCTAATGTCATCGCACCAGCTATTCCGATCTTCATAACGTTGCTCATCCAGAGGGTTACAGCCTGATTCACGCAAAACGATTCTGCAACCAAACCAACAGGCGCCCAAAATACTGATCTTGTCTTGCTTCGTTTGCCATAGAGGTGATTGGGCGCCTCAAAGCATTCCTGAGTGAACGTGGAGGCCGAAACAGGAATGTCAAAAAGAGCAATGCTGCCCCACAACTGGCCTCAGCGGTAAGAATGACAAAGACATTGCCGCTCCAAAATCGGAAGAATGCACCCGTCGAGTATATACCAAAGCCGGCTAGAAGCCCGGCCACCAGGGCCGGTTTGTATGCTTCAATCATTTGCCTACCATTGACATCTAAGATCCTCTTCATCAGAAAGAAATAGGCGATGTTGCGGAGCACTTCAGCAACTAATACTGCACAAGCAAAACCGACGATACCATATGGCCTGGCAAACCAGAATAGGATGAGCAAGGCTGTGACATGTGCCATCTGCAAGAGCAGTTTCTCATTTAGCTGCGCAGTGGAATCACAAATTATTCCCCCAAAGTGAGAAAGCATTGCAAATGGAGTTGCTAATGCGAGAATAGAGAGCACAGGGATGGCTTGCGCCCAGTTTGGCCCCAGAACAACCGGTACAATCTCTCGCGCCGTCATACTGATCCCAACACACGCGGGCGTGATGAGAGCACCGACGATGGTGATCGCCGACAAATAGGCTAATTGGAGTTTGTCCCTTTCCGCTTGAATCCTGCTAAATGACGGAAAAAGCACCTTTGACATACTAGTCGTCAGATTGTAAATGGGCAGATTCACCAGCATGTAGGCTCTGTTATAAATCCCCAACGGCTTTGAACCCAAGAGGCGACCTATAGTTAGTGTGTCGAGGCTCGACCCAATGAATTCGAAGAAGCTTATCGTCGAAACTCGGCCTCCGAAAGAAACGAGAGGTTTGAGAGACTCCCATCTTACAAGCGGTAGTACCCCGTGTTTAGCGAACGGATAAGATAGAAAAACCGTAATCAAAGAGTAGGACAACGTGGCAATCACCAAGCTCCAGACTCCAAGACCCGATAGAGCTGCACCAATTCCAAAGAGTCCATACCCAATTGTGAAAGCGATAATCTCGATGAACATCAACTCTCTGAACTTCAGATCCCGTTTCATCAGGTTCACGGAAATGGACGATAATCCGTTTAAGACAAAAGAAAAAGCTAGCACCTGAAGAATTGGAACTAGAGCTTCTTGCGGCATAATGTGCGTCGCCAAAGGCGCGGCGGCGTAAACGAACACGAAGAACAAGGCGCCTAGCAACACCGAGACCGTGAAAGCCACACGAACGTCTTCATCCGTCAGTTCCTTCTTCTGAACAATTGCTTGACCTACACCCAATTGAGCGAAGTATGTCACAAAGCGTAGCATGACACCAGCCATTGCAACGATCCCGAATGCCTCCGGGGCAAGTAGTCGCGCCATAATCGCCGTGTAAACAACCTGCAACGCTGCAATGGCTAGTGTAGACGCATACGTCCATTTTAGTCCCCTTAAGGCCTTCGTTGTCAGGCTTTCGTCCATAGCAATCAGTCGCTGTTCAAGCACGCAAGTCGCGGCTGAGCGATCGCGCGAGAATGATGTTGAGGAGACATTGACTGACGCAAAGAGTACCTAATCTGTACTTGCTAAGACATCATCTGACAGTTATGAGTTAAGCGAGACGTTCGCGTGAGGTGGCCGTGTCGCGTAAAGTGTCAAGCATTTTGTTCTTTGCCAACTCGATCGAGTCCAAGAAGGTCTGCATCGGGGTCTTCCCGAAGCAGTACTTTCCTGAATGGCTCCTCTGGGTGTTGTATTCCTCGATCCAGGCATCGACATCGGCCTGCAGCTCTTCGAGGCTTGTATAGACCTTCTTGCGGAAGCCTGTCTGGTAGAACTCGTCCTGCACCGTCTTGTGGAAGCGCTGAAGAAGCTGTTGCACTGCCGACGCCCTGCCTTCGTTTTGCTGTGGCCGACAAAATACCCTATCTCGAATCGTCAACCGCACCCCCCTATGCACCCTCAGGGAACCCCTAAAAGAATTCTTCTTGGGAAAATCCTTCATCGTACGGTCTTTTCATGCTTCGCGCCTCTCTCGCGTGCTCTGCGCGTAATTCTCGGTGGAATGAACCGAAAGAGCCCCCATCAGGCGCAAAGAGCGCGAGGCAAAAGCAGCAGGACGCAACGTTCGGCTGAGGCCTCCTCACCTCTTACTCGCCCACATGATCTGTGCGATAGCGCTCGTAATCACCGCCGCCGTCGTCACGAAGCTGAAGACGTCCCGTAGAGTCAACCATCCGGTGTGGTCTATGAAGATCGTATCCCCCGGATACAGTGTCAGACTGCTCTGTTCCAGTTTGTCAAGATGCTCAAGATCGAAGAGGATTTCCCGCTTTCTGCCCGTGCTGTCGTTCAATATCAGTCGTGTCAGCTTCACCTCATCCAGCTTGGCGTACTGCACGGGCCCTCCGGCGAACGAGATGAGCTGGATCAGGTCTGTCGAACTCGCCACCTCGTAACGTCCCGGATTCTTCACAAATCCCCAGACATTTACCTGTATCGTCAGCTCACCCGGCTTGGCGATGTAGTAGTAGGAGGCAGCGGAGGCACTTGGCAATGTTGGAGCCAGGCCGCTTTGAGTGGCTTGCGCGGAGGCTTCAACCGAGAGGACCAAGAACCATAGCAACACCGCAACCAGTCGCAAGTGGCTGTGAGTAGGGAGTAATAAGGAGTAGGGAGTCGCGGGTCGTGAGCTGTTGGCGCTGTGCCTTTTGCAACTGTTTTTCATCAGAGGATACCTCTTTTCAGTTTCCATTTGACAGTTTCCAGTTGAGAGTCTGGAGTTTTCAGTTAAGGCTGCAAGGTTGAGTTGGATGCGGTAAAGAGTCAACAATAAACAGTGGAAGGTGAACCAGTAAAGAGCGAACAGTATAGAGTGAACGGTCCACCGTCAGCCGTTTCGCGATCGCTCCACAAGCTTCCGTTAAGAGCGTCGAGTTGCTGACACCCGATCAAGTGAGTGCCCCAGGAGGAAAGGGAGCACCCTGCATGACTCAAGCGTTGGTTAGTGAAGCTGGGAAAAGCTGCTAATACACGGTTACCTTGCGGACCCCCCAACCCATCTGAATTACGAGAACCAAGTGCAGAATGTCAATGGGGTAAAGTACTACATTGACCTTGTAGGGTTTTGCCCTACGGTGAAGACCCTAGAAAGATTGCAATCATTCTCGCCCGTTTGGACCGCCGCTGTTGACGATTCACCACCGCTGCTCAACCAGCGGCCTCACTTTTTACTTTCTACGTTCTACCCGCGACCTCTTTCCTATGCTACCAGATACTATTCCTCTTCGACCAAAAGCGCAATACCGGAAACTCGGTATTTTTTGAAAGACCCAAAATGAGACATACGGGAGCGCTTTTTCCCTATTCCCGCAACTGTTGGCCCGGCTACCAGATCTCAATCCTCTACAACCAAAAGCGCAATACCGGAAACTCGGTATTTTTGAAAGAGCAGAAATCAGGAGTCAGAATCCAGAAGCCACGCCTTGCTCCATCTACCAACTTCTGCCGGCTCGATGCACCCTTCTCCCGACCTCCCGCCAACCCCGCCCATCCCGCCCATCCCGCCCCAAAAACGGCGGGGCACACAAAACGTGAAAGCGGCCGGACGCACAAAACGCGAACACGTCGGGGATTGATTGAGAAACATCAAGACTGCGTCCTTCGACAAGCTCAGGACGAAGCTCAGAGTGACTGCCGCTTTTTTTTGCTTACTGCCGTCTGCTTACGATCCACGCACCGACTTTCGAGTCTGAAGATCTGTCTGTCCTGCTCGGAGCACCTCTCTGAGCCAGAGGCTCATGCCAGCCCGCTGCGCATTCTGGCGGGCGCCTTCCGCCATCAAGACGGCGGACAGGCCTGCGCAAACTTCGAGTTATCCGTCAGAACTTGTGCCGCCGAAAGATCATCTTTGGCTTGCGCGACCCATCGCATGGCTTCCCGCATCTCTCCCTCATGCCCCATAGAGCACCTTCCCTTCGCTCAAGATGCGACGAACGAACTTGTTGCCGCTAATCTTCATGCGCTCAAATTCAGACGGGGTGTAGACAATCACATCGAGTCCGCGACCATGAAGACGCTGCCACAGCAATCGCAACGGCTCATCAGATCGATCAATGAACCGTTTGCCCGTTTCCTGCACAAATACAACATCTACATCACTTCGTCGACTATCGGTGCCCCTCGCGATCGAGCCAAAGAGAATCGCTTTCTCTGCTCCTATCGCCCCCGCGATTTCCCGAATCGCCTCCTCGATCTCTTCGATTGATGAGGCCTCCTTTTTCAACAGAGTCGATTCGCTATCCATTCGATCCATCCTCTCGTTCTCAATTCTGAGTTTGGAGTCTTGAGTTGTCCAATCCGCATTCGAGGGTGATCAGATCCTTCGCTCTCCGCCTTCCGAGATCAAGACAGCGGACAAGTCGGCGGATCGCTCAGGATGACTCGCAACTGTTTGGAGTTTGGAGTTGCTCTGTATGCCTACCGACTTCTGCCTACTGCTCACTCCTTACTGCATACTTCCTTCTTCCTACTCCACTACTTCCTACTCCAATACTTCTCACGTCTTACGTATCACGACCTCCCGCCAAACACCGTGGCGGGCAGGAAAGGTCGTGGCTACCATGTTTTTCCTTTGCTCCCTCCTGCAGTCTGCCGTCTGCTTACTGCATACTCCCTACTTTCTACTCCACTACTTCCTACTCCAATTTCACTTTCTCCTTCTTTTCCCGTCCCTCCCCATCGCCCAATCCGTAGTCGCTTCCATACCCGTAGCTGTAATACTTGTTACGGTAATACTTGTAGTAGCCGCCGTACGCGAGCCGCAGGTCGAAGTTATTCAGGACAAGGCCGAGGGTTTTTGCTCCGACTCCTTGTATGAGCTCAACCGAACGCTCGAGCGAATCCATACGCGTTTGTCCCGAGGAGACAACCATAATGACAGCATCGACAAGTGTCGCCAGGACAGAGGGATCAGTCACCGCAAGCACCGGCGGCGAATCGAAAAGCATCACCTCGTACTGTTTCCTCAGATCCTGTAGGAACTCTCTCATCTTCAGCGAACCCAGTATCTCCGAAGGATTTGGAAGTGTGGTGCCGCAGCATATGAGATCCAAATTCTCAACGGGGGTATGTCTCACGACCTGCTCGAGCGGCGCGTTTTCATAGAGCAGCTCAGTCAGCCCGGGTACCTTCTCGACGGCAAACTCGTTGTGGAGGCTTGGCTTTCTCAAATCCGTGTCGAGGAGCATGACCTTCTTGCCAGCCTGCGCGAACGTAATCGCCAGATTCGAGACAGTCGTCGATTTGCCCTCCGTCGGATTTGGGCTCGTGACCAAGATCGAGCGGACAGGCTCGTCGAGCTGAGCGTACTGAATGTTCGTCCGGAGTCTGCGGTACGACTCTGCGATGGATGAGAGTGGATTGACGAAACTCAGCAGGTGTGCATCCATCTCTTTGCCGTCTCGAACAATCTTGCTCTTTGCACCGAGCTTGCGAATCTCATCGTCCATGTTCGCAACAGCGGTGAGGGTGGTGAACCCTCTCTTCTTGAGATCCTCCGGAGTCCGGACGCGCACGTCGATGTACTCACGCAGGAAGACGAAACCGACGCCAAGCCCAAGTCCTAACACCGCACCGAGCAGAAGGTTTAGGTTAACCTTGGGACTTACAGGCGCGGCGGGGACAATTGCCGGATCAATAATATCGATATAGCCGAACTCGGATTTCTCCTTGATTGCCGCTTCATTGAATTTCTCCTCGACGAGCAAGTAGAGCTTTTCGTTGCTCAATCGTGCTCGCTGCAGGCGAGCGAACTCGATGCTCTTTGCCGGGATCTGATTGAACTGACGCTCATAGTGCTTGATCACGTCGTCCAGAGCCCCCTTTTTTGCCACGAGCGCCCCACGCTCGATGCGAAGCTCGACGATCTTCTGCTTCAACTGGCTCAAGTAGCCCGTCGGGCTCGTTGCACCCTGGGTGGCACTCTGCCCCGGCACAAGCGTCTTGAGGAATTCGTCCGTCCGGCTTTGTAGGTTATGGCGAAGGGCTGCGATCTGCGCGTCGATTTCTTTGAGCTTGTCGTTATAGATCGCCTGTCCGGCCACTGCAGGATTCTGAGCGATCGTGACATCTTTCTGCACTTCGAGCTTCGCGAGCTGCTCCTGCAGCAGGCGGATGTATGGGTCGTTCGCCTCCCCCATCACTCTGGAGACGTTCGGCCCCACTTTTTTCAGCTCTTCCTCGTAGGATGAAAGGGTCTTCGAGAGCGACTCGATATTGATTTCGTCAGCATCGCGCGTAGCCTCCAGCGCCGACAACTGGTCGATGATCTTCCTCGACTCGTCATCCAGCGAGACGATTCCTTTGTTCTGCATATATTGCTGCAGCGTATCTTCAGAGGACGCGAGCGTTCGTTGGCGGGATTTCAGTTGCTGCTCGAGGAACTCTCGCACGGCGCGGGACCTTGTCCGGCTGGCAAGAAGATTGCGATCGTAGTATGCTTCAGCGTACGTGTTTGCGATCAGCGTCGCTTCCCGGGGATTTGTGCTCTTCGCAGTGATCTTGATGACATCGGAATCACGCACGGGATCAAAATTGACGCTTGAGGCCAGACGTCGCACAATTTGAGATACCGGAGCGAGGGATTCCCCGCTGGCCTCTTCCGTGCCGCGTTGAATAAGAAGAATCTCGTCCTTCTTCGCTTGATCAGTATATCTCTGCTCTATCAGCTTTTGAGCCACTGCTTCAGCAAGCACCCGCGACTTCAGTATCTCAAGCTCGTTCTTGATATTCTTGACTGTGCCCATCCCCGTTACATCGAACAACGGCAATCCGGATTGCTGGCCTTTCGTGTCAACGAGGACCGTGGCCGTTGACTCAAACACTGGTTGCGTCGTGAACGTATAGACTGCCGTCCCAGCCATGACGAGAAGAAACGTCCCAAGTATGATCCACTTCCCTCGCAGGATGATCTGGACATAATCCTGGAAGCCGGGCTCTTGAAGGACGCCGGCCCTGCGGTTGCGCTCCAGTTCGTTCCGATCGTTACTCATTGTGCCACCTTCGCCCAAAAGGCTTGTACGAAGTCAGGTTTCAAGTTCGAAGTTTCAGGTGTAAAGTTCCAAGTTTCAGGTTTTTCGCCGACGGCGCCAGGTGGCAACTGTACCTAGCCAGCCCAGTACACCTCTCGACCCTTCGCCAGAGCTCAGGGCATGCTTTGCGCAACCGTTGAGCGAATAAGCTCCGCTCGAGGTGACTGTTGTTGTTTCGTGCGCGAGGATAAACAGTTACCGTCAGTTCGAGCGCCAGTCAAGAACTGTACCAGGCTGAGTACACCCCTCGACTCCGCACTGTTATGAAACATCAAAGCTGCGTCCTTCGACAAGCTCAGGACGAAGCTCGGGGTGACTGAAATTGGCATTCACGGATCACGACCTCCCGCCAAACAACTGGCGGGCAGGAAAGGTCGTGCCTACCGGACGAAACACGTCTCCCCTCTCCCTTCTTCCGTCTCACCCCTTACTTTTCTGCCCATCCTCACCTTTCACTTCTCACTTTTCACCCCAACGATTCCCCTCCGCACATTTCCCTTTTCCCTTTTTACTTCTTACCTTTTCACTGTTTCGACCATGCGTATTGCCTTCATATCTGATATCCACTCAAATCTGCAGGCTCTCACCAAGACCTTCGAAATCATCGATCAGTCGGGCGTTGATGAGGTTTACTGTCTCGGCGACATCGTCGGCTACGGTGCGAATCCGAACGAATGCCTAAGCCTTGTTCGCCAGCGCGCCACGAAGGTTGTCCTTGGCAACCACGATCTCGCATCCGTCGACACATCGGAGGCGAAGTATTTCACCAAGCACGGCAGAATCGCGGCGGAGTGGACGCACGGCGTTCTCACGGGTGAGAATACGCAATTTATTTCAAACTTACCATACCGGCTCGAACTGCCACGCCTCACTCTGGTACACGCGAACCCCGCCGCACCGGAACAATGGAGATATGTTGTCACGCTCGAAGATGCGGAGCCTCAGTTCGAGCACTTCCGAACGGAGCTCTGTTTCATCGGTCACTCGCACATCCCGTTCATGTGCGGTGAGGATCTGAAGAGCTTTGACCTCACGAAGGATGTCCGCTTCCTTGTCAACGTCGGCAGCGT
>Ga0315285_10000350_pt1 | contig 47315 bp, 64 predicted proteins | sample YL17G09_36_MG_FD_203698 | JGI IMG/M metagenome (GOLD analysis project Ga0315285, IMG submission 203698) | Sediment microbial communities from Yellowstone Lake, YNP, Wyoming, USA - YL17G09_36 | ecosystem: Environmental > Aquatic > Freshwater > Lake > Sediment | place: USA: Wyoming | collected...
TTGCGGGATATTGGATTTGGGGGGCAAGTTGCTGGATAGGTTCTGGCCTGACACGCCCAAACGCGAGACCGCACCTTACCAGCGATATGGGCATAACGAGCCAGTTCCCGCACCTTACCCACGATATGGGCATAACAAGCCAGATACCGCACCTTGCCCACGATAAGGGCATAATAAGCAAGAAACCGCACCTTACGCACGATAAGGGTGTTTACGAATGGATTAACGCACTGGCAAGGCGGTTAAGGGGCGTCAAGGTTGTTTGTGGCGATTGGGCGCGGGTTTGCGGTGGTAACTGGCAGGACGCTAACAAACCAGTAGGCATATTCTTTGACCCGCCATACGCGACGAGCGGGAGAGATGAGGCGATTTACCAGCACGATTCTATGACGGTAGCAAATGATGTTGAGGTGTGGTGTTTGGAGCGCGGCAAAAACCGGAGCTACCGGATAGTTGTCGCTGGTTACGATGATGAATACAAGACGCTACTGGATAATGGCTGGATATTTGAAGCGTGGTCGGCGGCGGGCGGGTATTCAAATCTCAAATCCGGAGGCAGTATAAACCGACACAGGGAGCGGCTGTTTATTAGCCCGCATTGTCTAAAAGAGAAAAAAGGATTATTCGATGTTGGTGATAGACCATATCATAGGACGTAAAGACGGCGGAACAAACGATACTGATAATCTTGTATTGAGTTGTAGAAAATGTAATAGAGGTAAAGCTAATAGGACTCGATATGGCCACTGGACGAATGTTAAAGAAAAATATATCAAAGAGTGAAAAGTTTGCAAGAGTCAAAACAGATAAAGCAAGAATGATTTATTTGATGATTTTGCCACATTTAGATAAGGAAGGCAGGATGGACGCCAATCCCAAACTAATAAAAGGGCAAGTATTGCCCCTAATCAATATATCACCAAATATCATTCAATCTTGTTTAGAAGAACTAAACAATGCAGGTCTTTTGACTTTATACTCTATTGATAATTCACAATTCCTTGAATACACGAGGTTTGGTGACTTTCAAACTTTACGAGATGATAGAGAAGCTGAAAGCGAAATACCTTCTATTCCGGCGGAACTCCAGCGGAACTCCAGCGGAACTCCAGCGGAACTCCCCCTTAAGTTAAGTAAAGTAAAGTTAAGTAAAGTAAAGGAAAGTAAAGTAAATGTTAAGGGCTTTATTCCGCCAACCTTTGAAGAAGTCAAAAAATACATTACTGAAAATCCTGAATTAGCGAATGTGAATCCTGAAACCTTCTTCAAGGGTTTTAATGATTCTGGCTGGATTGATACTCAGGGTAAGCCGGTTAGAAACTGGAAGCTCAAATTGAGGACGTGGAGCAGTTTCGGGTGGCAAAATACCAAGCCGCAAAAATCTGCCCAGCAGCGCGAGGAAGAAAACATACAAACCAAACGTAAATATGAGCAGGCGCAAGCCGAAATGATGAAAAGATTTGAGGAGCGAAGCGGTAAAAAAATAGAGATGAAAAAAGTCGAACAACCGACGACCGAAGCTGAAAAAGCCCAAAATAAACAAAAGATATTGAATCAATTATCAGAAAAGGGTTAATTATGTGGAAGGTTAACAAAAAGCGATGTATTGTAATGGTTCTTTATAAGTGTTTTAGGAGAACATTTCACCAATGCGATAGGGGTAATGGTTATGGCCCAGAAGGTCTATATTGTCGCCAACACGCTAAAAGAAGATTGAAAAGATGGGAGGAGAAATAATGAGTTTTGAAAAGAATAGGCGGATTGTCAAGGTAATGGGCAATCGCGGCGAACGTGCAACTGTCGGCGGTAAAACATATTATTTCAAAAGCCAACTTGAATTAAAATGGGCGCAATATCTGCAATTCCTGAAAGAGCATCATAATATAATTGACTGGTCATACGAAACCCAAACATTTTACTTCGCCGGCGAGAAAGCCGCCCCGGTTCAATATACCCCCGATTTTCGGGTAAACGAAGCGGGGGGTGATATTATTTATCAAGAAACCAAAGGTTGGCACGACGGCCAAACGAATACAAAACTTCGTCGTATGGCAGAACATTACCCAGATGTCAGAATAGACCTTGTTTTGCAACATATACCGCGCAAGGGGAGTAAGGGCGCACATAGACGGGCGATAGCGGCAAAATATACCCGAAGGATTATTGATGCGTCTGTTATTTTCAAACAGATAAAAGGAATTATCTAATGGTTGCCTGAGTGGCGGGCGAAGATAAAGATTTTGGAGGCACATAAATGAATCACGATGATTTTAAGATGGATTACGATTTGGGCCGCAAAGCAGGTTACGAGCAGGCAACGGGTATTATCGCCTCGATGATAGCGAAATTCAGACCTAAATGTAAATGGGTTCCAAACAACATTGATGATACGCCTTATTCGGCGGAGAATGATTTTTACAATACCGACTGCGGCGAGGAGTTTTGTTTTTCTCACGATAAACCTTTCGAAGATGGCAAATTCAAATACTGTCCTTATTGCGGGCGACTAATCAAAGTCAAGAAAGGCAAAAAATGAGTCATATACCAAACCGTCTTAAAGAAGCAAGAAAGGCAATAGGATATTCACTTGCAAGAGTGGCCATTAAAAGCGGCATTCCGCATAGTGATATTAGGTCGTTTGAAAATGGTTATACTGAGCCGAAGTTTTCAGAATTGAGCCGTCTTGCTGAGTTATACAAAGTGAGCATAGAATTTTTGATGGGGGATAAACCGATGGAGAAATTGAACTTTGTAAGTTAAGGAATGAAAAATGAGCAAACAAACTGACATTCAACAGGTGATTGAGAAAATAAATAAATTAAATTATTACAGCGAGTTTGGACCTGAACGAGAGGAAATAATTGCCCTTCTCGCAACCGTCCAGGCCGAGCAGCGAAAGTTGATTGAGAAATTGGCGAGATTAGTTAATTATGCAGATTGCGCAAAAGCCGGTTCGAAACACGATTTCAAAAAATGCCAATGGTGTCTTGATAGAGAAGCCGTTCTTGCCGCCGTCGATGCGAAGAAGGAGAAAAATGAACGGACCTGATAATAATATCGGGTGGTGTGATTTTACCGCAAACCCCGTAAGCGGAAAATGCTTATATAACTGCCCTGATTGTTATGCTGAGAGAATCAGGATTAGATACGGCAAGCCGGAAAAGATTGAGTTTCATCCCGACTGGCTTGATGTTAGCCAATACATTCGTTTTGTGGATAAATACAATAGAGCACCCCGGATTTTTGTCGGTTCAATGCACGACTTATTCGGGAACTGGATACGAGACAAGGAGATTCAGAAAGTTATCGACCGTTGCCGGATTGCGGAGGATATGCGAGAACCTTACAGAACCCCGCATAATCCACAATTTATCTTTTGCACTCAAAATCCCAAGCGGTATCAGGAATTTAACTGGCCAGACAACTGCTGGCTTGGGACGACAATAAGAATACCAGAAGAAACCGAACGGATTAAGTTGATTATGCAGACCAAAGCCAAAATCCATTTTGTTTCTTTTGAGCCATTATTATCGAAAAACTTGAGAATATGGGATTACGCTTTAAGTCAACCACGTTGTGGAAAATTTGATTGGGCAATCATCGGTTGCAAAACACCATATCATAAAGATTTCCAGATAGAATGGCTGAAGGATTTATTATATGACATAAACAGAATGGAAACCCCTGTTTTTATTAAAAAATTGCCTGACGAAAAAGGCAAAGCTATTGACGATATGATTCGATTTCCTGAATGGGCAAGGAGGCGCGAATGGCCACAAGAACCCAGCAAGACCTAAGTAAAATGCTTGATGAACTGCTCGAAGTCGAGGAAGGATTGTCAAATCGAGAGATTGATTTTCTCGACTCGCTCAATAACGAATGGCGCGGCCGGATGAGCGGAAAACAGGCCGATTGGCTCGAAAAGATTTGGAATAGGATTTTGGGATAAAGGTGGTCAACGTGGAATCTGTGGTGTCCAATTCTTGATGATGAGGACGACGAAGAATGACTGACCAGGCAGGGAAGCCGACGATAACACTGCATTGCGGGGATTGCCTCGAATATATGAAGTCGATGCCGGACGGTAGTTTCGATTCTCTTGTCACCGACCCGCCTTACGGCTGGCATTTTATGGGCAAGAAATGGGACTACGATATTCCTTCTGTCGAGGTCTGGCGGGAGTGCCTGCGGGTATTAAAGCCCGGCGCACACGCCCTGGTTGCCTGCGGGACGAGGACGCAGCACCGAATGGCCGTCAATCTCGAAGATGCAGGATTTGAAATCAGGGACTTAATCGCCTGGGTTTACGGTTCGGGATTTCCGAAATCGCTGGATATAAGCAAGGCGATAGATAAGCAGGCGGGAGCAGTCAGAGAAATTGTATGTATAAAAAGAAAATATCACATAGGCGGCAAAAATGCAAATGAAGGTTGGCGAAGGCCATCACATTACAACAAAGACGGCTCACCAAAAACAACTCAAGAAATAACCGCTCCCCATACCAGCAAAGCCAAAATCTGGCAGGGCTGGGGGACGGCGTTGAAGCCGGCGATGGAGTTATGGACTTTGTGCCGGAAGCCGCTGAGTGAAAAAACAGTCGCCGAAAACGTCCTCAAGTACGGAACGGGTGGACTCAATATAGATGGATGCAGGATAGCAACTAATGAATTGACTCCAAGAAATAATAAAATCGGTGATAATGGCTGGAAAAATAGTAGTGGGGGATATATCGAACCATCACCTTTGGGTCGTTTTCCCGCCAATTTTATTCACGATGGTTCTGATGAAGTTATGGGGTTGTTTCCTGAAACAGCAAGCGGCAAAATGCCCGCCGGACAAAAGCGATTCAATTCGGCAAGTCCAAATAGAAACACGTTTGGATATATGGCTCCTGATGTTACAAAATTTGATACCCCCGCAGATTCTGGTTCAGCCGCCCGATTTTTCTATACAGCGAAGGCAAGTAAGGGTGAAAGAAACGCGGGGCTGACGGGATTTGAAGAAAAAAGGCCAGACGAAAGAACAAAAACAGGAATGGGAACATTCGACGAAAAGGGCGTAGCAAGACAGAAGAATCATCATCCGACGGTCAAACCCGTTGCCCTTATGCGGTATCTATGCCGGATGATAACGCCGCCGAAAGGGACTGTTTTGGATTGCTATATGGGTTCTGGTTCAACGGGAATTGCAGCAGGTGAGGAGGGATTGAATTTTTGCGGTATTGAGATTGGCCCTGAATATTTTGCGATTGCAAAAAGGCGGATAGATTCAACGGAATGGGGACTGTTTGAATGAAAGCCCTCTGTACAAAAACAAGAGACGACAAATTAAAGGTAACGATACGCTTGACGCACCAAGAAACAGAAAGGATTGAAATGGAAATAATGTATTGTCAACGATGCGGAGCAGAATGCGTAATCAATCCCCCAAAAGAGTCGAACGCCAAAATGCTCAAACGGGCCAAAGGAGGCGGTCTGTGTGTCAATTGTGCAGTCCACGACTGGCTAAGAAATACTTACCCAGTTAACATATTACTGGCGCAATCAGGGCCAAAGGCGTTGCAGTTTGAGCATATAAGACAACAATTCGCCGATATTATGAAATCACAAAAAGCGGATGCGGAGTTTGGAGAGATTGACTGGGACGCGATAATAAAAAATTGGGAACTGCCATTCCCAAACAAAGTAAAACCGAGCAATACAAATCCTTATCGGAAGACGACGATAAACAAGATAATTTGCGGTGATTGTTTGCAAATTTTACCGACATTACCAAAAGTCAAAATGGTCTTTGCTGACCCGCCGGACAATCTGGGATTGCAATATGACGGTTATAAAGACAAACTTGATAGTAATGAATATCTCGACTGGTTGGAGACCGTCTGTGCAGAATGGTTTAAGTATGGCGAGATTTTCTGGTTAAGTATCAATCCTGTTTGGCTTAAATATGCTATTACTTGGTGGAATTGGCGTATTTTTATTTGGCGATTTACTTTTGGTCAGCACAATAGCCACGATTGTGGACAAGGTTTCAGACCATTATTGCGGATAATGGGAACAGAGACAAAGATTTACCCCGATGCTATCCGTGAGCCATCTGCAAGGCAAACACTTTATCACGATAAACGTGCAAATCCTCTCGGGCGCGTCCCCGATGATGTTTGGGATTTCAGTCGCGTTTGCGGGACATTTAAGGAACGCCGAGAATGGCATCCTACACAGCATCCCGAAGCCCTAATTGAACGTATTGTAAAATTCTCGACAATTGAAGGTGATTTAGTAATTGATATGTTCGCGGGAACAGGAACAGTCAATCGAGTATGCAAACGACTTAATCGAAACTGTATCGGTATAGAAATAAGCCGACATTATTGCGAGAAAATCGCCGAAGAATTGGGACTTAAAGAAATAAAAACGGGTTTATTTGAATGAACGGCACGGAAGTTAAAATAAACATCGATGAAATCATAGGCCCTTCAATCTGGCACAGGTCAATCCGGTGGGACACCTTATCCGCAGCCAGAAAATCGACGGGATTTACGCAAAAGAAGTTCGCTGAGTTGTGCGGGCATACGCCAGCTTTTGAAAGCATACTTGAAAGCAAACCAAAGGACCTCAGGAACGGGGACTGCCACGAGATAACTTTAGCGACCGCACAGGCGATAAAAAAAGTGCTTGCGGATTTTAAGTAAATCTTATAAATGTATTAGCAATATAAGTGCCTTATTTACAAAGGTTTATAACTATTTTTATTTGTCTCTTGACAACTCAAGAGTTTCTGCTAAAATGCCGATAATGAAAGTGGATTGACAAATTAAAACGGTTGCCGAAATTCCCAAACAATGTTTAACGGCCTTCGTCTGCCGTCCGCTCTTGGTTGGTGGCAACCGTCCAGGACGGCGGCGGGCGGGGGCTTAAAGGAGAACGAAAAAATGGTAAGATGGCAAAAACAAGCTCCGGTAATCGGTAAAAGGAAAGGGTTCAAAATCAGTTTTTCTTCGACTACAAAAGAGCAAGTAATTCAAATCGCCGAAAACTGGTTGGCGAGCAATCCGAATTCATCAAGCCGTAAGATGAGCGAACCGGATTTGCTGAAAAATGGCCAATATCGAATTTTTGTATCTTGACCGCGACACGGCGGGGATTTTGAGGTGAAAAAATGAGTAACGGAATTTTAGAAAAATGCACAAATAAAATGAAAAAGGTTTGTTGTTTTTACGACCCAAAATGTGAACCAATTACTGAATGTGATGGGTTTTTGAGCAAATCTGATGAATGGAAACCAGAATACGATGAAGGGCAAGCAATCGGTGGTGATGCCCGTGCCGATTCAGGTCCAGTTTAACCGCCCTTGAGGGCTTTTTTAGGAGAAGAAAAATGCAGACAAAAACAATGACTTTGGGTTATCTGGCAGCAATGACGCGAGAGCATTTTGATAAATTACGCACCGCCTCTATCGTTGGCGAAATAAACGCCAAGCAATTCATCAACAACGCCGTGCATCTTACAAAAAATAATCCCTTGCACGGCAAAGCTGATTTGTTTGATATTGTGCAAGATGAACAAAAACAAAAAGTTACTTAATCGCCCTTCGGGGCTGAAAGGAGAATGAAAAATGACAACGCGCGGAAATACGATATTAACAGACAAACAACGTCAAAACAGAAGAACATTGGCGGAAACCTGTCAAGAGTTTCGCAATCGCATAAATGAACTTGCGACAAAATACAATAAACTGGCGACTACAATTTATGACTGGTGGTTAGATTATTCCGAAGACTGCAAAATTTATGACCAGTCGCCAGTGCTTTCGGAATTTGAAAATTGGTATGCAGAAAAATTGTCAACTTAACGGCCTTAACCCCGCGTAACCGAAACTTTATGATGAAAGGGGATAAAATGAGTATGGCGGATATATTAAAAGAGGTGCAAGAGTATTTCGATAATCAGCCAATGCTAACACCCGATGAAGAATCACTGCTTGAGCGTATCAATGTAGCTCTCGATAAATATCCCACAAAGGGATATGGAAAAGATTAGCCCTGCGTAACTGAAACGCAGACGCCCTGGCTAACATAGCAGGGCTTTCTTATGCGCAAAAATTAAATGATACTGAATTTCCGTGATAATCCTTGACAATACCCTGTATTTAAGTCGATTATGGATAATTGATGAACCAAAGAGATTTAGTGGTCGTATCAGTTGGGATGGTTCTGCCGGTCACAATAACCGGCTTGCTCTTTGTTGGATACGGATTTTTGATTTTAGCGGAGCTAATCTTAAAATGGCGGGAATCGCCGAAGTGTTATTAAGCGAACGCATAACCAAAAGAGTTACAAGGTTTATCACTTGTACAAATCTTCCCACCTGTATTTGTCCTCGATGTAAAAAACGAAAAGGGAATCCCGCGTCTGAAGGTTGTCGAAACATTTGCGCAAAATCGGTTATAATGAGAGAGGGGCAGAGTTATCAATAAGAAATATATGCCGCGAGACAATAAAGAAAAGAAAGAATGGCCCGCCGCGCCGATGTTTGACCTCCGGTGGGCCTTGCGGCCTTAAATGTGGTAATAGGGTTGGCGTGATTGAGGTAATTAGAAAATTCTTGCGGTGGTTTTTTGTGGATGCTGGAAACAATTATCCGCCAACGTGGGCTTTTGAGCATTTTTATACTCGGAAGCAGTTATATCCCAACTCTAAGGACTTTTTCAATCCTGATGAGGTTATGAAAGCAAAAACTTAACAAAATGCCAACTCACGGTAATCCAAACTGGAAACAAGGCGTATCAGGTAATCCATCGGGTAGACCTTCTGCCGAACGTGCAGCTTTAAGAAAGGCAATGGAGAAGGCCGCAAAGGTCAATGGTGATAAATCATTTTTGCAACATTTTGTGGAAAGGGCTTATTTGAGTGATGTTGTGGCTGTTGCTTTAGCCCGGAAGATTCTGCCTGATATGACTGAAACGGATTTCGGTGCCGAGACGATTCAGAGCTTCATTGATATAATCAAACGAGCTGGCAATGCTAAAAGGGGGGCAGATGTTCAAGGATAAGGCAAAAACTGATTATCAGCGTGAATATATGCGAAAACGGCGTTTAGCCCGAAAATCAGCTTCTCAGGATGCCCCACAATTAATGAACCCGGTTAGACCCGATGAGTTAGACCCTTCCCATCAACCAGTTTTAGTTAGACCTAATAATCTGGGGTTTACAACACCCTTTACGTCTGACGGTAATCCATCACCTCCAACCAAGCCAGATATGCTACCCATTAGAACATTAAGTCCTCATCGTTCAATGTCTATCCCTGGTATTGTCGCCGATGGTGTTGTCCCTTTTTGCCGATTGAGTCAAAGATGATTGCAGTTGAAGAACAAACAACAGAAGAACTAATAACCGACGATGACTGTTTGGCGACGCAGTTATATTACCGCCAAAATCCCATTGAGTACCAAGTCAGGTGTCTCGACGTCGAGCCAGAGAACATCTGGTCAAAGATGGTCGAGATGGCGGAATCAGTGAGGGACAATCAAAAGACGTGCGTAGAAGCCGGCCACAGTGTTTCAAAGGACTACGAAGCAGCGAGGATAGCTTTGTGGTTTTTGGCTTGTTACGGTCCGCGATGCACGGTTGTAGTTTCCGGTCCAGGTCAGAATCAGGTCGAGAACGTATTCTTCAGAGAGGTCAGGGACTCTTACAATAATGCCAAAAAGCCATTCGGGGGCAAGTTGACTACCTGCAAGCTCGACATCGACGATAAATGGTTTATGATTGGCTTCACGGCTTCCGAGGACCCCGGCACCGACGAGAACACAAGAACACAGGGCTTTCACAACGAATACGTCCTTATAATCTTAACCGAGGCCGCTGGTGTGCCGCTAAGCGTAAGGAAAGCGGTTGACGGTCTGATTATAACCAACAAGCATAGATTACTGACTTACGGCAATCCGTCAAAGGCGCAAGGCCACTTCGCGGAAGATTCCGAAGACCCGTCGTTTCATCACATAACAATCAGCGTCAAGGACACGCCGAATTTCAAAGAAGGCCGAGAGGTTATCCCCGGCGTGTCAGGTCGGGAATACGAAGAGTCTGTGCGTCTTAAATACGGCGAGGACTCGAACGAATATGCGATAAAAGTTTTAGGCAGGAAACCGGCTTTCACGGTGGGAACATATCTCGGCTTGGGATTAGCCAAAGCCGAAACGGACAAGCGAATAGGCACAATCGATTACGAGCCGACGTTTCCAGTTTATACTTTCTCAGATATAGGCGATATGTACTCTGCGTGGGGATTCGTTCAATTTATTCATCAGCAGGTTCGGTGCATTGACTTTTATTATGATGAGAAGGGCATCGGCTTCCCCGGTTACGCTTTGATGCTTCAGGAGCGGAAGTATAAATACGGCGGCCATTTCAGCTTGCCTGACATATTCCCGAAGGGTTCAAATCAGAAAACAGGTGCTTCGGGTCAATACTCGATTGATGTGGCCCATTCAGTCGGTATTGATTTTCAGCGAATAGACATACCGAATAGGGATGATTGTATTAAAGCCTCTCAGGATTTACTTAATGTCTGCTGGTTTTCAAAAAAAGCGAGTGAGTGGGTAGATGGATTAAAGGACTGGCGCAAGCGCAAGAACGAACAGTTATCAACTACCGACAAGCCGGAATACTTCGACGAGGCGATGAAGACGTGGGGCAGGCACGTCGGCGATATGTTTTGCGGGTTGGCGATTGCTTATCGATATACGAGTATCGGCGGCAGAGTCATAGGTTCATTAAGCGATACCATACCCATAACGAGACACAAATCCGCTTATACAAATAACGTACTCGACAGAGGTTTTAGAAAGAGAGTTGGATAAATGGCACCTGCACTAATTCCGTTGTTGCTTATTGGCGGCGGTATCGCCGGAGGGATGTTAATTTCAGGGGCGATGAACAGGCAAGCGAGTATGCCTTCTATTTCCGCCGGTCAACCCACCGTAACTGCTGGGCCTCCAGATAATCAGTTATTGACTGAGCAGGAGAAAACTAACAAGCGTATGGCGGCTTCTTTATTGACAAAGGACTGGTCGCAGAGTCCGAAATTATCCAAATCAGGGTTGTTAGGATTATGACTATTCCCAGAATAATTGAAGATATTATTATCGTCATTATCGCTCCTATCGCTTTTGTTTATGGGACGTTAAGAGCTATCAGGGATTTAATGAGAATGAGATTAGGATTATAAATATGAGAATTAAATTGACTGCCAAAAATAGGAAATTATCAAAGATTCCTGCAATCAAGAAATGGTTACGGGAATGTGAAATTAAGATACAAAGACTATATGCTTCCTTTTTTATTGCCCGTAAAGGAATAATATGATTTTGTGGTCTGATAAAAATATCTACGATAGGATGATTGACAGGTTTACGCAGCGCAAGCAGGTTTACGACCGATTCAAACCCGATAGAGACGCGATGGCCGAGTATTTCAGGTTAGACCTCGATATTGAGGTTGACGAACGGACCAATCAGTTAATACTTGGCCGCGAGATTTACGAAGGGACTGGACCGTGGGCGGCTCGGGTTATGGCTACCGGCTTTCAGGGCAAGTTAATGTCCAAGTCGATTGACTGGATAATGTATGAGATGGGTCAGCAGGAACTTCAGGGTATTGACGAATTGGATATTTGGTGTCAGAAGATTAAAGAGTATATGGCGACTTCGTATCAGCAGGGAAACTTTTACGATGTCCAGCCGAATTTCACTTTAGACGGCATTACTATCGGCTCGCCCGTGATGTTCTGCGAAGAGGACATTTCGACCAGTCGGATTATGTGGATACCAGAACATTATAATCAGTGTTATGTTTTCTATGACAAATACAATCAGCCGGAAGGGATTATAGTCAAAGACGAGACGTGGACTGCCAAGAAGATTGACGATGAATTTTGCGAGGGCAACAGTCAGGAACAAAGACAACAGGACAGGAACACGAAGTTAAGTGTTGGACTGGCGAAGCAACTGGAGAACGGTAATTTCTATGAGAAATACACAGTTTACAGGGCGGTATTCAAGGCGACTGACCTGTTGTGGGACAACCCTGATTTCAAGAAGCCCATCGGTAATCCCAGGTGGATTAGCATTTACTTCGAGGAAGGTTGCAAACAAGACAGGAAGAATGAACCACTAAGGACAGACCCGTATTATAATAAACCGTTTGTGGTGTGGGATTACAACAAGAAGCCCTGGCACGCATCGTCCTCGACCCCCGCTTTTGAGGCGTATCACGACGTTAAGAGTCAACAGCAAGTACATAAGAATTTTCTGGAGAACATCCAAAATAAAACAAGGGGAGCGGTTGTTCATCTTAATACAATGACCAATCGTCTTGATTTAGGTCCGGAAGGACTAATGGCTGTTGACGTTGCGGAATATGACAGACCGCCCAAGCGCATCGAAACTTTGGGCGATATTCTTCTCGATGAAAAGTTATCGGCTATGCTTGGAGAAGCGGTCAAGCGTCATTTTCATCACGACCAGCTTTTGACGTTTATGAAGCGGTTACAAGACGGCCGCGCGCCGTTGAATAACCTTGAAACTATGAAGTTGGATGCCGAAAGCGCGTCGTTTTTAAGCCCGTTTATAGAAAGTCACAGCAGGTATCTGGCCGACTGCGATGAAGTCGCTATGGGTTTTGAGATAATGTCAGGTCGCGGGCCGTTTGCCCCCGATGTGATGGCGAATATCACTGACGTTATAATGTCGAACATAACCAGACCGTTAGACAAGATAACCGTCAGGCCGGTCTTTATCGGGCCGTTGCACAAGATGCAGAAAATTTCGCAACAGATAGAGCCGATAAGGACTGGCGTTGCAATAGTAGCTGAAATGGCGGCGGAGTTGGGCGACCCCGATATGGCTTCGCTTATGATTAAGCAATACAAGACGGCGGACAAAGCACTTGAAGCCGTCAATTTCCCGCAGGACTGCGTTAATACCGAGGAGGATTACAATCAGGCGAAGGCGGCGTTGACTCAGCAGAGGATGGAGGCCGAACAGGCGAAGATGGCGATAGAGACGATGAAGGCCAGCAAGAACATACAGGGGCCGGTGGATAAGGATAGCATTATGGCGGGAATGGCAAAATGATATTAACTATTACAATGTCGAAAGATTTGTTGTACTTGACCAAGAATCCCCATAAAACAAAAAAAGAGATAATCCGAAAGATATTAACTGATTGGCCCATACATTTAAGATTTGAAATTAAAGATGGTTTGCATCAATGGCGTTGTGTGGATGAGTTTGCCTTTGCCGGAGAAGGAACAAAAGAAATTAACGCCGATGAATTGATTTTGGAATATAAGGGATAATTTATGCCTAAAGCACTTGAAAGAAAGTTGAAACGTCAAGCCCGCAGGAAATTCGGTTCAACCACTTCAAAGAGGGCGAGAAAATATATTTACGGGACTATGAGGAAAACCGGCTGGAGGCCAAAAAGAGGACACAAACGAAGATGACCGAATCGTCCAGAAAAGAACTTGTTAATGCGTATATGGGCGCGGGCAAACCGTTTTTGGCCCTGAAATTAGCAAGAGTATTTTGTCCGATAACTAATGAACAGGACAGGGTTTTGCACAACGATATGGTGAATGAAGTATCGAATATGTTAGGCGCCCAAGTGCCTTTATTCTTAACGGCAGTAGCAGAACAGGTTTTTAATTTAAGTGTGAGGGACCAGACAGATGGGACAACCGAGAAAAAAGATGGGACGAACGAGAAAAAGTAAACCACAAAAAGCCGGTGGTATAGAGTCGCCAGAAGTAAACAAAAAAGATAATAGCGTTGCTTTCCCCGGCCTTCCTGTTGATGAAACGGGTATGTGTTCACACGATAAAATGGTTGATGCAAAATATCCTAATACGATGTCCACTGTAAATGAACCTCTCGGAGATATTCCTGTTTTGCCGGCCCAGAAAAAAGAAGTATCGACAATAGATTTCGTCTCTATTCTCAACGCTGTCCGAGCCAAGAACAGGGCTTACGAGGACGACCAGGCATTACAACGGTTTATTCGTAATAACGGACTTCATCGGAAGGTTATTATCGAGATACTTTCGAGGCGTATAATGACACACGATAAACAGGGTTTCGTAACGGAATACAGAATAATTTATGAGAAATAGGAAAGGATAAGGAAATGAATTGTTTATCTGAATTTACCGTAAGAATCAAATTGTTTGGTGAGGAGACGGGTCGTCCAGTAGAGATGATTTGTTTCTACGCGAAAGATGGGGGTTACATAGGCAACATTGGAGATTTCAAAAGATTAATTGACCATTGGGGGATACTACCAGAGAAAGCATCACCCAAAGACAAAGTTTGTTCTATTGGCAAGTCCTTCAAAGATGGCAAGTAGTATGGTTGGAGTCATCGGGCTATTTATGGTTTTCAAATTGGTGATATAGTAAAAGAAGGCGACTGTTGCTCTTCTTCTGGTTTAACTGATGAATATCTAAAAGACCATCCCGAAGAAAATAAAGCATTACATATTGGATTTGAGGCACAAACAGAAGCAGATTGCAAGACAATGGCAATAGCATTTGCGGATAGTGTAGGATAATTTTATTGAAAGGACAGTCAAATGGAAGGCGAAGGCGAACAAAAACACTGGTCGAGTGAGTTTCAACACGAAAAATTATCGACGCCGGAATTAAAGGAATCGTTTACTAAGACGATGAGTAAATTCCCTACCCAGGACGATGTGGCTGTTAGTTATATGGAATTGGAGAAATCGGCAGGTAAGCCGTTCAAATTGCCTGAGTCGATGGATAAACTGCCCGATGACAAGACCCGTCAGGAGTTACGGGCCGGAATCGGCAAGTTGCTCGGCGTAATTGAAAAACCGGAGGACTTGAAGGGTATAAACTTCACGGTTGGTATGCCTGAAGGTTCAAAGGCCGACGAGGGAATGGTCGCGGTATTGTCCAAGTGGGCTATCGGCAAACCCAAAGATATTGTGCAGGACGGCATTAAGGTCTGGAACGAAACTATGATTGCCGCCGGAAAGCAAATGGAGGCACAGTTTTTAACGGAAGCCAAAGCAACGGACGAGGCACTTATCGCATTACCTGAAATCGGTTCGAAAGAGAAACTGGCCGAAAATGACGAACTTGTCCGGCGGATGTTCCAAAACAATCTCGGTTTGACGCCTCAGGAATATGAGACGGTGGGACAGGAACTTGTCAAGGCGAACTTCACGCGGACAGTAGTATTGAGAAAAGCGTTGATGGCAATGGCCAAGAATTTCAAGACAGGGACTACCGTTGGTGGCGAAGGTGGTGCAGATAAAAAAAAGGGAAAGTCCCAATATCAGCAGAATAAGGAACGTTGGCCGAATACTCCCGATTTGTGGGGGCCGGAAGATAAATAAACAGGGCCGTCGCAAGACGAAAACCCTTTAGTATAAAAAAACACAGACAACCTAACATTGTTGGGCCTGTTGCTTCTGGACTAAAGACAGTCCACTCGGCGCAAGAACACGCGCAAGGCAGAAGCCGCGAAAGCGAAAACTTCTCCGAATAGTTTGTTAAACTTTGAATATATAACTATTTAGGAGACCCAACAATGGGTGCAAGTCAAGGTTTAGATACAAGATACAATCTTGTTAGTTCCCTGAAATTGGTTAACCCAGAGGGAAAATTAACCAATTTCGCTGAAACGTTAACTGAGGCGAACCCTCTAATCAAGACGTTGCCCATAATCCCCTCCAACGGTATCACCTCGCACGAGGACGCGCGGGAAACATCGATACCTACTCCTCAGATTATCAAGGTTGGAGATGGTCACGATGCCTCTGTGGCAAAATGGGATAACTTCAAGGAAACAATCAGTTTGTTCGTTGACAGGGCTGATGTTCCCAAACACGTTATGGACTTAATGCCCGATAAGGCGGCGTATCTCGCCAAAATCGAAAATGCCCATTACAGGGGTTTCGGTCAGGGCGTCAGTAACCATATTCTTTATGGTTCTGCACTTGCCAATCCTGAGAAATTCGACGGCCTGGATGTCAGGTATAATGTACCCGATGGTGTTGACCCGACGAATCCTTCAAGTGCCAGTGCCGATGCCTTCGTTTTCGACGCCGGCAGCGGCGCGAGTTCCGTTACTACTTCGATTTGGATGCTCCAACCATCAATAGATAAACTGTTCGGCATTACACCCGCCAACGACCCCCAGATGGGTATCAAGGTAGAAGATGTCGGATACGTTTATGCAACGGCAGAAAATAGCAAACAAAGACGCGACCATAGGACGGAGTTTGAATGGAAATTTGGTCTTTGCGTTAAAGATATGCGAGCTTGCGCCAGAATCAGGAATATCCTCGCCGCGATTGCCTCCGTTGATGCCGGTTTGATTTCGCTGATTTATCAGGCGCGAAATGAGGTTTTCAGAGGGCCGGAGCCGGTGATTATGTTCGTTCCGAGACGCATTATGACCCACTTTATGATTATGGCTGAGGCCAAACAGAACGTGGTTTACGACCGGAACAACATCTACGATGTTCCGATGTATCGGTTCGGTGATATGATGATTCAACAGGAAGATTCAATTCTTCTTACCGAAACACGCGTAGCGGCTGTTTAACTTTAACTTTTTGAATTGAAAGGATATTCACAATGGGTATGCACGAAAATCTGGGAGTTTTTCAGGATGCGGCGGATATTATTGATGCCGACGGGTATTCGACTAAATTTATCGATATGGCTGCGGTCATACCGAAGCTGGGGGTAGGCGCGCACGCCCCGATGCTTTGTATCAGGATGGTTATTCCTTCTACTACTGCGGCTGATACTCTTGCCATCGAATTTCGTCAATCGGCATCGGTCGATGTCGATACCGACGGCGGTGTTTTGAACGGCACGGTTATTACCGTGTTTATGCCGTTCTGCGCTGCCGCAGGTGCGGAAATCCGCGCCGACGACGCACGATGCGCGGCCGGTGTCTGGATGTGGAGAGCACCGTTGCCTTATGGAGTAAATTTGAGATATGCGCAGTTATACTGGCAAAACGCTACTCATACAGGACATTTCCACGTTGACGCGTGGCTCGAAGATGCTGCGGAGAGTAATTTCCGAGGTAGTCAGGTCTTGGTTTCGCCGGTGGGTAATCCGTAACTTTAATGTTAATGGGGTGGGCGGAAATTTTTTGCCTTCCGCCTGCCCCGATTTTAAGGAGTAAACGAAATGAAGAAGATTTTAGTAATATTGCTTATGCTGGTTTTTATGGTCTCGACAGCGCAGGCGACGATAACTCACGGTGCGAGTTATTACTTATTGCATAAAGGATACGTCGGGTCTGGAAATAAAACACTTGACCCTGCCTATCTGTTTATCGGCGAAGCGGAAGCCGTATTGAACGCCGGCGTGAGCGGCGCGTCTGGGGTTACATTTACCGGCGATACGGTAAATTTCAACTCCGGCTCAACTGCCGCCTCTAATTATGCCTGCAATATAGGTGCAGGAACGTCGACCGGAACAGTTACTATCGGCGGGACTGGTATTCAGGCCATTGCCGTCGGCAACGGTGCTGCGGCAAAAACGGTCGCTCTCGGCAGTTCAAACACAACTTCCACTACGACGATATTGTCCGGTTCTAACGGGGTTAGTATTAATGCCTCTAATAACCAGCCAACGAACATAAATTCCGGTACATCAACCGGCACGGTAACTATCGGCGGTTCCGGCGCACAGACAATTACTATTGGAAGTACGGGAATCGAAACCATCAATATCGGTGCGGGTGGTACGGGTGCAAAGACCATTACTATTGGCGACGCCGCGTCGACCGGCACGACAGCAATCTTGTCCGGCAGTGGCGGTTTGACGCTGAACAATAACGGCAGTGTGGCCACTCTTCCGGCCAGAACGGGTTATATAAGAGTCGCAACGGCGGCTACTACAATCACGGGAACAAACCCGTCAGTTAATTTATCGACGGCGTCCCTTTTCACTTATTCTCCCACCGATAACGAAGATGAAACAATTACAGGGACGGGTATGTCAACTATTCCGGGTGCGGTTACGACTATTGAGTTTCTTAGTGTTGGTACGGCAGACGAGATTATCACTTTCGGAACGGGTTTTAAGGTCAACGGCACGATTACTTTAAGTGCAACTGCGGGAAAGTATTCTACTATAACTTTTGTTTCCGATGGAACGTACTGGGTCGAAATTGCAAGGCAGGCAACTGGAGTATAACTAACGGGGCGGGGTTACAATCTCCGCCCTGTTATCTTTTTTAGGAGAATATAAATGAAAAGGTTTTTGGTTCTTGTTTCGATGTTGATTTTTGTCGGTTCGGTTCGGGCCTTGCCGACGGAAACCACAATAAAGGAAGATACGCAGACCTCGGTTGTCGATGGTATGCACATAACTCCTTCCCCGATGTTGACGTTTCAAAAGGCGTGGAATGTTCTGGCCTCTACTTTGTCAGCCGATGTCGAACCGAACGATTTAGCGGTTACGGAAAGAACATATCTGACGGTTAAGGCACTCGCCGAGGGCGGTGATTCCAAAATTACGATAGTTCGGTTGCCCCGATATTGGAACGATATACGATTCAGGTGCATAGGAATTACCGACAATTCAACCGTTACTTTTCAGCTCTATCAGGGGACTCTCGGCAAAGGAACGGATTGCGAATTAGTCAAGGTGGCGCAATTGGCCTTTACCATTGGCACACAATCTTCGACTGTTTCAACTTATGAAATGGCCGATACTTTAACCGTTACGACTTATTGTTATACCGGAGGAATTTCGTCTATATCGCCTTTGAACGAACTTACTGCGGAATGTAAATGGGACTTGCAGGGTGACGATATTCTCGTGATTGTTCCTACTACCGTCGGATGTAATGCAAAACTGCTGGCTAAAGGATACTGATTATGACCGAAACAGATATTGCCAATTATGGGCTGGCGAAAGTGGGCGGAGGCGGCGACCAGGAATCAGGGTCGGGGTTCATCTCAGATATTAACGCTACCGACAGCCCTTTGGCCGCTAAGTGCAGGACATTATTCCCTGTTTGCAGGGGTAGAGTGATTTCCGACCTTGCGAAATTAAAATGCCCTTTCAGAGAGACGGTCAAATACGCCGACTTGGGTGCAAAAGTCACGGGAACAACTTTGCCGGAAATAGAACAGTGGGACTACGCATTTAATCTGCCGGGTAATTGTTTAGCGGTAGTTGAGCAGATTTTGGAATCGACCGGCGCGTCTAACTACAATTTCGAGATGATACTTAACGCACAGGATAACGGTAAGCTTTTTCTGACTGACGACCTGACCAACTACGACGAGAACAGCGCATATATCCAGTATTGCATCGACCAACCGAATACCGCAACGTGGAGTTTTCCCTTTATCGAGTGCGTGGCCACTATTTTAGCCGCCGAATTATGTCCTTTAATCGGTAAGGATGTGAAGATGAGAATGCAACTACTTATAGAGTATAAGACGGTTTGTATTCCAGATGCGCAGGTCTTTAATCAAAGTCAAGGAAAGAATTATGCCAAAGTTGTGCCTAATAATTATTTGGGAGGCAGAGGTTGATTAAAAAGATTTTATTGACGGTTTGCTTACTTGTAGGATTATGTTTCGGATATTCCCCGACAATACAATCCTTCAATTCGGGTCAGGTCAGTCCCTTGATGGAGGCACGTTCGGATTATCCTAAATACCAGTCATCTTCTCGGTTATTGGAGAATTTCTTAGTTACTGCGCAAGGTCCGGTCACGAGAAGGTCTGGAACGAGATTCGTAGCTGAAGTCAAGGACAGTAACTATTCCGTCCGACTCATACCCTTTGAGTATTCAGTTGACGATACCTATATCATCGAGGTAGGCAATAAGTATATGAGGTTTTATCGTAACGGCGGGCAGATTCTCGATTCTAATACGAATGCGATTTATGAGATAGTTACCCCATATACAAATACAGATTTGAATAATATACATTATGCTCAAAACGAAAGTGCGATGTACTTAGTTGACGGCAATCGCCCCCTTTATATTCTCCAGAGATACGACCACGCCGACTGGAATATAAAGGAGGCCAACATAATAAACGGTCCTTTTTTGCCGGAAAATACTACCGAAACTACGATAGACCCGAACGGCACTACCGGAAGAATTAAATTAACGGCTTCAGTCGGGGATGCAAATATCTTCAAGCCGTCCCACGTCGGCTCAATCTGGCAGATTTCCGAAAAACTTGCGACAACAGTTCTTAACGGTGAATTTACCGACCCTGGCGGTACGTCTGCAAAATCATCTGAATTTACAGGTGGATACAGTTTCACTACTTCTTCGGGAGTAAATCCCTGGGATGGTATAGCGCATCTTGAGCGCAGTACGGATAACGGTTCTACTTGGGAAGACGCATTATCACCTTTGGATTCCACCAATTTCAATAATCCCGCCGAAACTGAGCCGGATTACGCCGTTTACAGGGTAAAACTGGTAGGACAAACGACCGGAAGATTTAGGTACGTTTTCACAATCAAGGACAAATACAAAAAAGGCGTAGTCAAGATAGTAAATTACGTCAATCCTGCGGTAGTGTGGGCAGACGTTAAAATTGTCCTTGCAAATCACGCATCTACGAAGAAGTGGCGGGAAGGATACTGGTCTGATTTCAGGGGTTGGTTCAAATCAGTAGAATTTCATCAGCAGAGATTGTGTCTTGCCGGTTCCAAGAAACACCCACAAACAATATGGTTCGGAGAGTTAGACCCCGATAATTACCTTGATTTTTCAGAAGGGATTTTGGATACCGATTCATTCACGGCGGCGTTGCAAGGTCATAATCCGATACAATGGCTTCTATCACAGGACTTCCTATTCGTAGGAACATCCGGCAGCGTCGGCAAATATGGGGATTCAGGCAAGAAAATAAGTCCGACAAGCCCTTCATACAGGGAGCAAACCAAAATCGGGTCGTCGAATATACAGGCGGTCCTTGCCGGTGATTCTCAAATATATATAGAACGCAATAATAAAAAAGTCAGGGGATTCGATTACATTCTCCAATACGATAAATACGATTCTCCTGATTTTACTATTCTTGCCGAGAACATTGCCGAAAGCGGCATAAAAGATATAGCCGTCCAGACAAGGCCGGATATTATTCTTTGGTGCGTATTGAACGACGGCAATCTCGCTACATTAACTTATCAGAGAGAACAGGAGATTATGGCGTGGTCGAAACAATCGACTCAGGGCCAGTTCGAGTCAGTGGCACGAATACCCGGCGCGTCAGAAGATGAAGTTTGGGTCGAAGTCCGCAGGACTAACGGTCGTTTCATAGAACAGTTCCAATCCCGTGACTGGGGTTCAGACCAGAATAATTGCTGGTTCGTAGATTCGGGACTTTCATATTCGGGGGCGGCCAAAGATACTTTCGGCGGATTATCTCATCTTGAAGGCGATAATGTTTCAGTTTACGGTGACGGCATTGTATTATCCGACGAGACCATAATTGACGGCAATATCATAGTAGATAACGAGGCATCTAAAGTCATTGCCGGACTTTCCTATACTTCCAAACTTGAAACTCTACCGATTGTTTTTGAATCGCCGCAGGGGAATACGACCGCGATGAACACGCATATCGTTAATTTATACTTTGATTTTTACAAGACGGGATATTGTAAATATAGTGGTGGAATTAACGATGATTTAACTGCAATAAACTTCTATACTGGTGCGACCTTGTCGGCGTGGAAACCACTTTATACTTCCAAAGTTGCACCCTTTGGACCCGTTAAACTTGTTGGCGGTTCTAAGAAAAAACAAACTATTTATGTTGAAAGTTCTGCGCCATTGCCTTTAACGATAAGGTCGATAACGTCTAATTTGCAGGTTATACCGTGATTACTTCAAGAATTATGACCGTTGATGATTATCTGTCCATAATGGCCTTCGACAAGGACAGCCAGCCGGAGTTCACTAATTTGACGGACGACCAGAAGAAACTGATGGCCGATATAAACATTCTGTCCGGTCGGGCGATGTCCTTTATGAAGGATGGTGTTTTGTTCGGGGTGGCCGGTATCAGATACGCCGGATTAGGCGAGGCGTGGTGCGCGTGTATGCCTTGTATCCGTCAGGAACAGCGATTTATGCTTTTCAGAGAAGCGCGGAAGTTCTTCAATTCGACAGTCGATGAATTGAATTTGTGGAAGGTTGCCGCAGATTGCACGATAAGCGAGAACTTCTTGAAGCATTTAGGATTTGTGAAACCCGAAAAACCAGAAAATACGATGATTTGGCTTAGAAGATAATATGGCTCCCGCTTTAATTGGCTTAATGGCTGTTGGCGTTGGTATGCAAGTGATGGGGACTTTGCAGGCAGGTAAAGAAACTCAGGAGATAGCCAACGCCCGCGCTTCTGTGGACATGCTCAACGCCAAATACGCAAGAGCTAACGCCGCTGAACAGGCCAAGATTCAGGGAGAAAAGGGTCAGCGATTTATGGCCACCCAGAAGGCGGATTTTGCCGCTGCTGGTATTAAAGTCAACGAGGGCGTGCCATTAGTCGTAGCTGCCCAGACAAACGAGGACATTCACAAGGACATCGGTTTTACGTTAATGCAGGGCGAACAGCAATACAATCTTCTGCGCTCGAGTGCGGGAATGGAAAGAGCGATTGGTGCGATGGAGAAACGACAGTCCGTCTGGAACGCGATTTCGACGGGGATAGGAGGATTCGGGTCTATGGCTTATATGGGTTATCAGGCGGGAATGTTCAAACCTGGCATAACCGAGACAACACCTTTAGGGAGAACTGGCCCTACTGAAACTGGATATGGTTATAAACGTATATTTTATACTTAATTTAGTAGATAAATGGCAACTGAAATACAATTATATCAAAGACGCGGCTTACCGCCTTCTTCAGGGCCAATGGTGAAGCCGCCTATGGAACTGGCCAACCAGTCAGGTCAGATAAATTTCGGCAGGGTTATTACTAATATGGCTGGCGGTCTTCTTGAAAAGATAATTGATTCTCAGGTTGCTACTGACGATTCTAACGGTCAACTTGTAATGCACCAGAACTTTCAGGCGTATCGGAAATGGCAGGATGAGAACCCCGATAAGATGGCGGATGAAGCCAAAAACGGAACGCAGTTTAAGTTAATGTTCGGCGATACCGCTAAAAATCAGATTCTTAATTCAGCGCAGACACCCGAAGGCAAAGAACGTTTGAAATTACAATGGAATAATGGTTTGAAAGTTTATGGCGGTTACGCACAAGACCACGCGATGAATTTGGCGGCAAGACAACAACAGGAAGAATTTGAAGCAGGTTTGGATTTGTTGAGTTTACAGGCCACGCGGGATGCAGAACAAAAGGCGATGGATTCTATTGGTGTAAGAGAAAAAAGAGGATTCATTACGCCCAAAAAGGCCGAATTATTGAGACGAAAATTTTATGCCACAACAAGCAAAGTAAAATCGGAGATGGCTCAATCGTTTTACGAACAGTCAATTCTTGGCATAGCGGCGCAACCAATATCAGAAGGTGGTGGATACGAAGCGGCGTTAAAAGCAGCCGATGACCCGAAGATTACTCTTGAAATGAGTAAACGAGGTGTTTCCCTGACTGAACAAGAACAGATAAGAAATGTGGTCAAGGCAAGATTGGCGGAAGTTCAAAGAGTTGGAACGGAAAACGAAAAGAAGAAACTAAACGGTCTGTTGGTTGACACCAATATGCCGCCAAATGATATTTATGACCAGATAAAAGCAACACAATTTTTGAATGCGGATGAACAAAGACAATACAACGAATGGTTTCAAACAAAAATTGAACTGGCAAAGAATCCAAAACCTATAAAGACACCTACTGATGTCTGGTCTAAATTCGACGACAGGGTTCGCGCTTATTATGATGGCAAAGAAAACAGGGATACGTTGATTGCCGATATGAATCAAATGGCCTACGGTAAAAATCCTATAATGTCTGATGTCGATTACAGGGAATTTAAGAAGCAAATTGATAATCCGTTACCGCCTGAAGTTGCTAAATACTATGATATTGCAATAAGTAATATGTATAAATCTCTCGTAGGCGACCCTGGACTTTTGGGAACAAAGGCGGGTGAGGAGGAAAATTACATCAAAGCGAGAACGGCGTTATTCCAAGAGGTTATGACCGGCAAAATAAAAGGAAATGAAATCCTATCTCGCGGCGAGGAATTGACGAAACAATACGAAAGGACACCGGAAGAAAAAGCCATTGATAACTTTAAAAAAATGCAGGAAGAGGATGAGGCGATTAAGGCGGTGAAAGAACATATGAAAGGCCAGAAGAAAGGCCAAAAATCCATTGTTGAAAAAGGCAGAGATATTTTGAGAGGTAAATGATGCCAGAAGTAATTGAACAATTATTAAAAAAACAATCAGAACAGGAACCTAATTATAGAGTTCTTGGTCCTTCAGAACAGTCAAATTATGAAGGGACTGGTAGTAAGATAGACAAGTATTTGTCCGAAACGAAAGACAAACTTCGCACGGGCGGTATGCCTGAAAATGATATAGCCACTTATCTTGTTTCCGATAAGGATTTTATACTTCAAAAGGGTGGATTTACTAAACAAGATGTTGATAATTATTTATTATTAGATAAAGCAGTTCGAGTTTTTCACGACCCTTCCGGCCCGCCAGAACTGTTACCTGCACCAATACCGGAACAAGATATAATCGGGGCGATACCCGACCGAGGCGTAATCAGTCAGATTGTCAGTAATATGAAAGTGGCACTAAATAGAACAGACCCACAAGAAAGATTCGATGGTATTTTTCACGCTCTTGACCCGATTTTAGACCCTGCGGCATATATGATTTATAAGGCGGTGAATGGTAGATACTTGAATGGGCCGGAAATCCTTATGGCGGCGGCCAAAAGGTCTATAAAAGATTTAGGCCAATCGACTGATGGATTAGACCAGATGACACCTGATGAAACCGTTACGTGGGCGTTGGATTACAATCCGTCTGGTTTTGTAAAATCACTTTCGGATTTAATAGAGTTTGGTTCGGCTATGGGCAAAACACGTAGTGTTCTGGGATTGCCTATGCCAGTCGGCAGTAAACTTCCTTTAGGATATAAAATGACGATAGGCGGGACGATGATGGCCGTTCCTTCGATGACTAAACAAATAGCAAGACAAGTCCAGTTCGCTGAAAATCCCATAGATGCAATAATGGAAGTCGGCAGGTCAGGATTGTATGGTTTTACCGGCGGAATGGGAATTGAATTAGGTCTGGGCGGCATCGGTGCGGCGGGACGAACCAAATCAGCACAATGGGCGATGAACAAGACGAGGGGATTATGGCAAAAGGTCGTTGATATTCCAGTTGATTATATTAAGAATCTCAAACCGGAATCTAATCTCGGCAAATTCAGGACTTTTTTAGGTGAGCATTTAGTTGGAGTTAATGACCCCGAATATCTCGCCGCAAACCAGCAAAGGCAGGGCCAGATTATACAACGGACGCAGGAAGTTGATGCCTTAGTCAAAAAATTCAATGACATTACCGACAAAATCGCCAGTTGGTCTGAAGACCCCGACGCCCACAAGAAGATGACGCAAATCTTGACTGCCGGTTCTCTCGACCTTCCCGGGCGCACACGATTGGCCGAACAGACGCTTGGCAAAGATGTTGTGGCAGGATTATCGGTAGAAGATGCCGCCAAAGGTTCTGCTCTTAGAATGAGATTGGATTTACCACCTGAATTACAGGCGTGGGTAGAAGAAGCGCAACAAGCTAACAAGGAATCGGCGAAAGAATTGGTGGAGTATTTCAGGGCAGTAGGTAAAAATTCTTTGGCGAATGTCATACAGGACAACGCCGGGACTTATCTACCCCGTAAATTTGCCGAATATGAAAAACCGATGATAGCAAAAATATGGGGGTGGCTTAAACGGCCTCGATATGGCGGTGGCGAATTCGGGATTCGCAAGGATAAGTGGACTTTATGGGAGGAAGGAAAAGCGGTCGGGAAATTTGAGACATCCGAAGATGCCGTTGCCGAATTTGAAAAAAGAATCATCGCGCAAGGAGAAATTAAGGCGGCGGAAGTTGGTTCTCTCGGTAAATCTTTGAGGGAAAATCTTAACGTCGGGAAGAAAATAGAAAAGGTCAAGGCCGGAGTTGGGGACGTTCCTGAAACTTTGCTACCCACAAAAAAAGACGTATCTGTAACTTACGGTGGCAAACAATATACGATTAAACCTCCTTTGTCTATTGAACAAATGGAGAAACTCGGCGTGATACAAGACCCTCGATATTTGCTTGCCAACGCTATGGTCGAGGGTAAGGCGGACATTGAGAATCTTAAATTTGCAAATTTTGTGTCCTCAAAATGGGGTGTAAAACCGCCGTCTGATATGACCGCCAAAGAAGTATCCGAATGGGCTGGCAAACAGGGTATGGTTAGAGTGCCGGATATGCCGGAATATGGCGCATTAGCGGGTCAGATGTTGCCGAAAACAATGGCAACGGATATGAAAATTTTAATCGAAAGACCCGAAAACGAAGTTGCCAGATTCCTCGCGCCATATATGAAACTCTGGAAGATGAGTAAAACCAGTTGGAATCCGGCGACGCATTTCAGGAATTTGATGGGCAATTTTGTATTCGCTGATTTTGCGGGAACCTCTCCTTGGAACGCCGATAACTGGCCTTATTATCAAAAGGCAGTTAAACAGATTATTTCTAAGGATTCTGTTTACCAAAAAGCCGTCAAGGAAGGCGTAATCGGCACGGAATACTACGGTACGATGGTTGAAAAATCATTGAATTATACGGGTTCGGCGGATGATTTTTTTGAGAAATTTTTGATTGCGGCGGATAAGGCGAGTGGGAAGGCGGGTGAAGTTTACGCTGCGGAAGACCAGATTTATAAACTGGCGGCTTTCAATAAATATATTGATATTGGAATGTCTGAAAAAGACGCCTTGAAAGAGGTCAATAAGTGGTTTCCGAATTATAAACTGCTTTCCCCGATAACGCAAAAGATAGCGAAATCCCCATTCGGCGCACCGTTCCTTGCGTTTACCGACCAATCGTTAAAAATTTACCTCCGGGCGACAAGGGAACATCCCATTAAGGCCGCGAAATGGATGGCGATGCCGGGACTTGTCACAGAGTTCAGTCAGAGATATTTAGGTATGTCGCCTGCTGAAAAGGATTTAATCGACCAGAGTAGAAGTTACTTTGAACCTATTCTGCCGGGAAGAGATAATGATGGTCGTGGCGTTACAGGCGACTGGCGGTGGACGATACCTTTAGCTAACGACCTTGTTCCTAATATGCAGGGGACTGGTATTAAGTTTCCGTGGGCATTACAAAATCCGTTCTTTACATCAGCGGCACAATTAGTTACCGGAACTAATGTTTTCACAGGTCAACCAATCACAAAAGAGTATAATTCTATTGGCAGAAAGATTTTAGACCACGCCATTGCCGTCTCGTCAGGAGTTGCGCCTTTACCGACAGTTTCTACTTATGGGATAAAACGAATTTATAATGCTTCTAAAGATGAGTTCAAGGCAAGAGAAACATTGACAAGAGCGGTTGTTGGCGTTTTGACGGGTATAAATGTCCGCGCTCCTTATATCGACAGGCAGAAACTCATTACACAGTTAAGAGATGATGTTCTGACTGGCGACCCTACCGAAATCGCAAAAGTGGCAGAAAAGATAGTGGAGTTTGACGTTACTTATCGCCGAGACGACCAGCCGCTTATCACAAAAGAAGGATTACAGAAAGCCATAGAGACCTATATGATTAAAGAATTGACTGGAGAAACAAAATGAGAATCATAATCGCAATCGCAATCACAATAACGATTTTATTGTTTACCAATTTTGTTTTCGCCACCGTTCCCGCCGATGAGAGTATCGTTCAGGACTTCAATTGCGACGGCAACGAGACGACTTATACATTCACGCAGAAGGGATATACCTCTTCTGATTTCAGGGTTTATAAATATATTATTGCTGACGGCAACTTGATAGGACTGACGAAAAATATCGATTATACGATTATACCGACTGGGGGCAGTTACCTGAACGGCGGGGTTATAACCATTGACCCGCCTTTTTCGTCGGCTTATCAGGTTATCGTTAAAAGACATATCGTCAGGTCGCAGGAATTGGCTTTTCCTTCTGTTACTCCGAGAACAGTAGAAACGGCTCTTGATAAACTTATAAGAATTGCGCAGGATATAGACAGTACGGGTGGAGGTGGTGGCGGAGATGGCGTTGGAGATATGAATGTTTCCCTTGAGGGATTCAGCCATTCTCTTTTAAGTAGTTTGGATTTTGATGCTTCTAAACATACAGGTTTTGAACGAGTATTAACAAAAGGCAATTTAACCGTTTCAAGTCCTCTTGTCAAGAGTACCTCCAGACAGGTTATAGGAGGTGATGTTGATATATCTTTGCCTGTTGGCAATCTTACTGCTGCCTCAAATAAAGTAATAGTAACTGGCGGTATAGGTGCGGTTATAGGCACAGGCGCGACGATAGATGTCGATACTGGCAATATCCCCATTACCGGCCTGTTAGGTTATAATGCAAATAAATACATCGACCACACAGGGGTCAGTATAACTCCGACTTCTCCTTTGACCGGCGGTGGGACAATAGCCGCAAACAGGACTTTGGGACTTGCCGGTTTGACTGGTATCGGTGGGGCCAACTACCTGATAGGCGTGAAATCTACCGGAACGGAATGGGAAGCGAAGCAACTTATAGCCGGTTCTAATATATCGATTACGCACGGAACGGGTTCTGTAACATTATCTTCGTCCGGTGGAGGCGGGGGCGGCGATGTTAATAGTTTTGTTCACGGTGATTATCTGAGTACCGTTTCCGACGGAACTAAAATATCTCACGGATTCGATTTAGTCCCATTGGTGGATATTGCCTGCGAGGACATAGACGTAAAGGTGAGAATAACCGACGTTAATACTTCCAATTTCACGGTGGCCGTCAAGGATTGCAACAACGAAGCGGCGATTGCAACTACTCTTATCTGGAAGGCCATCGACCCCAACGGGACTGGTGGCGGCGGCGGTGATGGCAACGGAACGCCCGTTACTGTAACTGCGCCAATATCCCTGAACGGTCAGCAAGTAGGTTTAGATTATAATACTACCCGTCTGTATCTCGATTCCAGCAACAAAATCGATGTTAATCAATCGAAGATTCTGCATAATTCTCTGGGCAGTTTGCAGGGCGGTACTACCAGCCAGTATTATCATTTGACTTCTGCTCAACAATCCGCTTTGCATAGTTCCGTTACTATTACGGATGTACCGTTGACTCTAATCGGTCAAGAATTGACTTTCAATTATAACCACGATGATTTCGAGACCGACGGCAACGACTTGATTTTGAAAGATGTCGTTCGTATGGTCGGCGACCAGAACGTTGACGGCATTAAAAACTTCACGTCTTTCCCGACAACTCCCAACGCAGATGCGATGAGTGCTTTGCAGGTAGTTAATTTAAGACAACTAAATGCGACTGCCGGTAGTCAGATTATTCAGGTGGTTAATTACCAAACGGCGGATATGAATACAGGCAAAACGGCGATTCCTTATGATATTACGATACCTCAAATCACAGAAGGAAATCAATTTATGTCCTGTTCTATTACGCCGACTTCGGCAACAAACAAACTGAAAATTGATGTTATAATAAATCTTCAATACAGTTCGCCATTAGTAACTCCGCGACTTACTGTTGCTCTTTTTCAGGATACAACAGTAAATGCCTTAGCTGTTACTTGTGAACATGGAAGTTCTTACATTAACCATATACTATTGAGTCATTATATGACGGCTGGAACTACATCGGAAACAACTTTTAGGGTTAGGGCTGGTGGTACTAATGGTGCATACAATGTTACGTTCAATGGTGACAGTGGTTCGAAAAAATTCGGCGGCGTTTTATATTCCAGTATCACCATAACCGAGATTAAAGGGGATTGATTTATGACGATTGAAACAACGGCGATTATAACGGGCGTATTTATTCTTCTGATAGGTACGGTCATTTTGGCCATTGCCAAGCATCTTGCCAATTCCGATAAGCACCCCTGCAAAAAAGATATTGTTTTCAAAGATGTGTGCGCCTCGGAAATGACTGGCTTAAAAGATTGCTTCGAGTCCGAGGTCAAATCCGTCAATACTCGTCTTGAAGATTTGAAAGTCGATGTCAAAAACGGCTTTGATGATATTAAGGATTTACTGAAAACATGACCCCCGAAGAACAGAAACAACTCGAATGTCAGAAAAAAGAGATTGAAGCATTGAATTGTCGTCTGGAATCTAAAGAAGCTGAAATAGGCGATTTGAAGGCCAAAATTAAGGAATTAATGGTAAATTTCAAAAGTAGTGAAAAATGAAGAAATCATTGATAATTTTGATTGTGTTTTTCTTTGCGGGAACAATACGGGCTTCACTTTTTGACGGACTTATAGCTTACTGGACGCTGGATGAGACAACCGGCTTTGTCTATTCGGAAGAAGTAAATGGCTTGGACGGGATATGCTCCGTAAATATATCAGGAGTAACTGTTGCCGGCCATAAAGGCAACGCCTATTACATCACAACAACAGATGTTTCCGTTTACCAAGCGCAAAGCATCGTAGGAGTAAACGAAATGACGATTGCATTTTGGCTGAAAAGAGGAGCAGTTTATGAATTTGGTTTTGCCAACGGGCAGGTCGGACTTGGTTATTCTTTGGCTTGTTATTTTGCCAATGAAATAGGACAAACTGATTTTGTCATCAATACCAGTCCTGCCGCGTGGTCAAATAACACAATTCCTAATGATAACAATTTTCATTCAGTTATTTTAACTTATGATAAAAACGCGACCCCCTCGACCCACTTCTATTTAGATTCCAATGATTTAACTCTTTATTATTCCGAGGATGGACTTGTTTTGCCTACATTGACGGATTCTGTTTTATATTTTTCGCAGGCATTGGGTGGGGGAGAATGTGTTGTTGATGAGCCAGCAGTATGGAATCGTGTTCTTAGTTCAGGAGAAAGAGGAGATTGGATTAACAACGGAATTCCGATTGAACCGAATAATTGTTCTTGTAAGTGTATTGACTAAAAATAAATAGGAGTATTGAAAATGAAGAAGTCGATAGTAATCGCGGCGGTAATAATCACGTTGTTGTCGTTGGGTGTAGCTTTCGGGACAAAAAGCAGCGTCTCAATCGGCAGGCGCGGGGGCGAAATAATCTTTGATGCCAATAGTGCTGCCGGTATTGTTTTGGGGAATACAATTATTCTTCCAGACCCGCCGACAGGAACGATTGCCGATGCCTGCCAAATTTTATGGAACGGGAAGATTTCAGTTGTGCCGGATGTTTGCGCAACGATATGGAACGCCAAATCCAATATACCTGATGCCTGCCAAGCCGCTTATGATTCTACGAAAGCGACGGTTGACGAATATGCAAACGATTGGATTGATAAGGTTGGTCCCAACGATGTCTGCGTGATAACTGGGATTCCCTACGGCGATGGTGATGGCAATTACAAGGATGCAAACGGTTATGATGTGGCTTCTGTACTCGGCGACCAGTTATCGGAGAATTACGGGCCGAATAACTTTGTGCCACAGATAAACTTAGTTAATCCAGAAACTTTAACATCAACAGGAAACGCCAGTATTACAGGATTGACTTATTTATCGGGTACAGGCGGGGCTGGACAGATTGTTACCTTGCCAGACGGTATTCAGGTTGGTAGTAAGAAAATTGTCTCAATGATAACTGACAGCAATTCTATAATTTTGCGCGTAAATCACGAAACCAATGGAAGTCCATCGGATTATAATTGTAATGATAGTAACGATTATTTGTCTTTTACTTGGAATGGTCATTTATGGATGGTTGGTTGTGATACAACAGATTAAGGAAGTAATGATGAGAAGAACGATACTATTGTTTGTTTTGTTTGCCTACTCGATTGCTCAAGGCGTGGCTACAACAGTTACATTAACCGACAATCACAATCTTGTCGCTGGTGATGACGTAAATATCCCTCTTTTGATTGACGGAAATACTATACTTGCCCACGACCCGAACTTTTGGTCTGAGGTCAATGGCACTAATGAATTATGGATAAGTGACAGGAATGACACGAATCTGCCGAGACAGATGGTGTATTTCAGCAAAGATACAAATACAATGATTTTGAGGGTTTGTTTGCCTGAAGTTTCCTCGACAGTTGACCTTAACTATTATTTCCATTATGGCAACCCGGGATTAAACGAAGGCAACGATTTCAATACTTGGGACGTTAATCACGTCTGCGTTCAAAGTATGGTTTATGATTATAATGCCAACGGTCAACTATTAAATCCTTTATTGACTTTTACTGATTCGACCGTAAACGCCCACGTCGGCACGATGACTAATTATTTCGGGACGGTATTGACTTTGGATGCCAATAGTAACGATATAAATTGCCACGAAGGCGTTGCTTATAATCCAACTACTGACAAGTATGCTCTTTTTCATACTTCGGCGGTTTATCTGGCGACCCGAAGCGGAAACGACCTGACAATAACCGATTCAAACACAAATATCCTTAACGTGGCGGGAATCCCCGTCATAACGGGTTATACAAGGGGACTCGGTGCAGGTTGTTTCGACCCGAACGGGAAGATTTACGTCCCCTGTGAGGATGTGAATGATTACAACGGAACGTGCATATATCAGCGAATTTTAGTCCTCAATACCGACCTTACGCCTGATACGAATGTGGGCGGCGGAAGCGGGATTATCGATATCAATCAAAACGATAACAATAATATGTGCATCTTGTATATTGATATCAATTATATTTACGTGGCTACTTATGCCGCTTCCGGCCCTAACAGTGTTTACAGGTTCAATTACCCTTCGGGAACTAAAGCGGATTCAAATTTGGTATTCAACCAAGTTTACAATTATGGTCAGGGACTTTGTAAGGATGGGAATAACGATTGGATTGTCGTCAGGTGGGTCAGCGCAAAATTTAGAATCGACAAATTCTCAGACCTGACGGGAAATTATATTTCAAATATATATACTGTAAACACCAACGGTGCCGCTGAAAATCTTTGTTATATCCCGACTACCAATTCATTCGGAATTTTGAATGATAACGGCGGGACTTTGCAAAACATAGAGTGGATGTCTTATCACAGTTCCGGTGGCGGAACGGACAAGTGGGGTTCTCCGATAATCAAATTCGACGGTGCGAATGACTATATCTTAATGCCCGATGCCGCCGATTGGGATTTCGGGACTGGGAATTTCTCAATTTCTGCATGGGCAAATTATTCCTATATCAATCCAACACTTGCTTACGGTGCAATTTTGGCGCGAGCGTTTAGCACGAATACTTTAAGATTCGCAGTTAGTGATGGAAGCGGTGCTAATCAGAGTATTTATACGAAATTGGGTGGTACTTCCGTCTGGCGAGAATCCAACGATATAAATGTTGTCATAAATACTTGGCATCATTTTGCCTTTGCCAGAAACGGCACGAATTGGACTTGGTATTTTGACGGCAACGAGTGTAACAGCATAACGGTCAGTCCGGCATTTGATATGACATCAGCGACGGGAGTTTATATTGGACTAACAAATACGGCAACTATGAACGGCTACCTCTCCGATATAAGAATCTCCAATACAAATCGTTCCGGCAGCTGGTTCAAGACCATTTTCAATAACGAGAACGACCCGAATGGATTTTGGACAGTATCGACGCCGACAAAAAACTGTCCTTGTAAAAAGGATGAATAATATGAAAAATCTTATTATTGCTTTAACTTTCCTGATTCTGGCGATTCCGGCGAGCATAACGAGCGTAGCGAGTGCGGCGGATGTATGTGAGGTCAATCAGTTTGGTATTAGGTGGACATTTGACCATAATTATACTACGGGCCAATTTGTAAACGGGGATTATTACGTTATCGGCGAGCCGAATGTAACGATTATAGGCATATCTCCAGCTTCTCATTCATATCGAAGATTATATAGAGGGGATAAAACGGTAACAGGCAGTTTTACGGCGGGAGAAACTGTTACGCAAGGTTCTTCTACTGCCATTGTTCATTCTTACGCGGTAAGTTCTGATTTAAGTTGCGTTGAATTGAATTTAGAACCAAATAGCGGTACAGGCACTTTTGTAGTTGGTGTGGCCGTTACCGGAACTGGCGGCGGAAGCTTAACTCCCTTGGTAGTTGATACCCGCGTTATGCACGGCTCTATGATAAATCCTATTCCTGGTGACCAGTATGTTCCATCCAGTTTGCATCAGGGATTTGATAGTCGGCATAGCAGTTATGGAACAAGTTACAATGTCGCCTTTGATGTTAATTCGAGTTATCCATTAGTTATTCCCGCAGGTTCATCTTTGGTATCGGTTGTCAGCAAGGCAGCACCTGCGAAAGAATCCTTCCAGGAATCGTGTGTTCTTACAATTCTGGATTTAGAACCGGATGTCAATAGTTTCCGGCCTCCTTATTGCGGGACTGTTAAAACTGTTGATTACAATGTTAGCGACCTCAATTATACTTTATTGGGCAATTTGACGCCGGTATCTGGTGCGCCAAGTTTATCCGATGTGAACGGATATTTTGACAGGTATTGGCTTGATTTTTGGCCTGGGTCGGGTGTACGCAGTTATCATCCGACGAATAATATGCCAGGTTATGATTTGGTGGTGACGATAGGCAAAGGGGCTTTAATACTTAACTGTGATTTTAATGAAGCCGAGAAAAAACCGATTATGATTGGATTTGTCCAATTAGGCATAGATTCATTTGGTGTTACAAGGGCCGGAGGAACTAAGGTATGGCTTGCGGATGGTGGACACGGAAACGGCAGGAAATGGCCGATTCTGTTCGCCGGTATAGTATTGAATGACCCTAATATGAAAAATATAGGTCAGAAATCCGGCGACTATATGTATTCAAATGGTTATTATGCCGGCAATTGTCCTCCTGATTATATCCATTTTGGAGAGGATAGTCAGACATTTTATGTTTCGGCGAGAGACATTTATACTCCTCCCTATACCTTAAAAGGAAAGACGACCTACTGGAATAGTTATACGCCAGGAACAGTTACCTGCACAAAAGGAAACGCCGAAGTCAATGGTGTGGGTACTTTATGGAAAACATTGACATATAAAACAAGATTCGGGGCATTAGATGCAGAGGCCAACGACCCTTGCGGACACGGGTATACAATATCGTCGATTGACAGTAACACAACCTTGACGTTATCGGTCCCTTATCGCGGCGAGCCGGATGATAACGATGGAACTGTTTATGCCGGTCTTTCACACATAGTTTCTGATTTCGTTTATTACGGCCACGCTTCGACGGCAAGCAATGTAGAATATAAGGAATATCTCGCCGAAGATTTGAATCTGCCGGAATGGGGAATGTACCACGCACTTTATCCGCAACAGGATGGTTTAGGTCTTCAGGGTTGGTTTGCTACGCCTACTTATGATTATCGAACCGAGGTTGGTTATGGCTGCGCTTTGTCTACCTTAATAATGGATGCCAAGACGCTTTGGAATCACAACTGTATGTTTGATTACGAAGACCGTTATACGGCAAAGGCGCACGAAGCATACGGGTCTTGGAATTACAAGATATGCCCGGACGAGTGGACTTACGATATGTGGAACGTTTATCGGGCGAGTTATGGCCCTGTCTGGCCCGATATGAACGAGCCGAATAACCCACCGGAAGGCGACCCGTGCCTTTATGTGTCTGAAATATCACACGATTACGGCCACGTTACGGCAGGTGATTATAATGATTGGGTAGTTGATATTTGCAATATCGGGAACGGGAGGTTAATCGGTTCCGCTCAAAGTTATTGGTTAAGATTTACGATTGTCGGTAGTGCGGATTTCAATATCGGTCCTCCTGACGTTTGTCATTTGAGGATAAGATATTCACCTATTTACGGCAATGATGCAAATAGTATAGGCGTAATCAGCACGAACACAACGCCAATACAAACAATACCAATATGGTTATATGGTATAGGCGATGCGACAATAACCGTTACTTCTACAAGTTATATTGATTTCAATTCGATAAATCTTTGCACCGGCTCAGACCAGTTAACTATCAAGATTGAAAACAATGCAGACGCAGATACTTTCGGTTTCGTATCGTTTGACGATTCCCATTTCGAGGTCATAGGCGATGCCAACTTATCTTTGGGAGCTAAGGGAATCGGAGACGGTAATGATGTCTGTAATTTACGTGCCAGATTCACACCAGATGCTGCCGGTAATTATTTTGCAACTGCGACTTTCGATATACCTCTCGGATATGGTGCTACGCGACCTGTCTATGCAAGTGCTTACACTCTTTTACCTTCAGTGGCAACTAATCCTTCTCCGGCAGACGGGGCAACTAATGTGAACCCATATGTTACTCTGTCTTGGACGGCCAGTACAGATACAACAAGTCACGACATATACTGGGGAGAAGGTTATCTTGCCACCGTCGATGTGAACTATTATTCCCTGGATATGATGCTGGAGTTCAACACGCTTTATTACTGGAGAGTGAATGAAACAGATGCTAACGGAACGACCTTGGGAACGGAGTGGACCTTTACTACTAAAGAAAAGCCAGATAGGCCAAAATGCTTTTATTGTAAAAAAAATAGTTACTGATATTGATTTAACGTCTTTTTGTGTTGCCCAATATAAGATGAACGATAATGCCGACAATAATTCTATCATCGATTCGCAGGGATTCTCAAACGGTCTGTCGGTCAGGGACACCTGCGACATAGCGGTTGCCGGAAAGGTCGGCGGGGCGATGGTGTTCAACGGGGCAAGCGATTATATAGACATAGGAAGTGCGGCATCTTGGGCTAACAATAGTTTTGCGATTTCTTTGTGGTGCAAACCAGATGACGGACAATTTTCAACCTATCAAACATTATACGGGATAAATGTCGGTAACGGCAAAATACAAATGTTTATTAATTCAACTGGAACGCTAAGGTTTATATATCATTCAAAATCCGAATATGCGGAATCTATTACTGTTGAATCGCCAAATCCTGTATTTAATAACGGACAGGAAAATTGGCACAATATCATCGTTGTAGTGGAGAAAATAAATACGACTCAGGGAAGAGCGTCTTTATATTTTGACGGTTTTTTAGTCATAGCCGGAGAAATCATAAATGATATAAATATGCCTCTTTGGAATGATACCCATCATCTATTTGTCGGCACTTACAATAACGATGATGACCCTGATATAGCGTACTTTTCCGGTTCACTTGACAATGTTCAGATTTTCAACAAGGCACTTTCGACGGAAGAAATCGCCGCCTTGTGGAATAACGGCAATGGAACGGAAAGTTTGAAATTCGAATAATTGAAAGGAGAATTTTATGAGAACCTTATTGATTAGTTTATTATTGACCTGTCTGATTGTGTTGGGCGGGTGTCAGCACGGCGGAGTGCCTATTACGCCTTGTGATGCCGCGAGAAGTTCATTACGATTAGGAGTTATAGGGGCTAATGCGTATTTCATCTCATATCCCGACAAAGCGACGCCGGAGAAAATCGCCAAAGCACAACAATTGGTAAATGACGGGGCCGTTTGCATTAAGGGAATTTGCGCAGACCCGAATAATCTGGTTTACAATGATTGCCTGCAAAGGGTATTGAAAGATTTCGGCGTTGAATTTTCGATTATTCCACCGCAAGGACCGATTGTTATACCTGAAGGGATTTAACTATGCCGGTGTGGTTAATAAAATTAGTTATCTCGATTGCTTTGCCTTATATTCTGCAACGACTCGCAGAGGAACAGGCAAAGACAAACAAACCGGACGAAAAACAAAAACTTGAAGACGCGATTAAAACATTGAACGAAACAATGGTGCGTAAACAGACAACAAAATGAATCTTATCCCGACAATAACATTTATCGCCCGCAACGCGCTGTTTTGCTTCAGGAATCCTCGAAAGACATCAACGACTATTAAGGCGATGAATACCTACCGAAAGGAACATCCAAATTGCGAGTGGTGCGGCGGGACTAAGATTGATGTTCATCATATACGCCCTATACATCTCATCCCTGAACAGGCGGCGAATCCCGATAATTTTATCAGTTTAAGCCGTAAACCACAGTGTCATTACGTATTAGGGCACTTATGTAATTGGAAAACTGGTTACAATCTTAAAGTAGTTGAAATGTGCAGGACAAGGAGATAATGAAACCGCAGATAAAATACTTTTCAACTAAACAATATAAATATGAATTGGCAACTGATTATCAAATAACCGTCAAAATCCGGCCAGCATCGGGAATATATCATCAATACTTTATATTGACTACGAACGGATTATTGACAATCAAAGAAGGTTATATGTGGGACGGACCTTCCGGTCCTACAATAGACACAAAGGATTTTATGCGCGGTTCTTTGATTCACGATGTTTTGGCGCAGATGATGAGAATGGGTTTACTGGATTATAAGGTTTACAAAAAATCAGCAAACGAAGAATTGATTAGAATTTGCATAGAAGATGGTATGTGGAGATTAAGAACAAAATGGGTATATCTGGGAGTATCTATTACAAATGATTGGTGCAAACCAAAACTTGACAGACCTGAATGGGAAATAATAACTGCACCTTAAAATTTTCATCACCACAAGCCGGACGATACTCTCCTCCTCCACGTCTGGCTTTTTTTATTTAATGCCGAAGCCGCCATATATCCATTTGCATTTGACGCATCTGATAATCCATCTGGGAATTTCGGTTGAACTCTTGTTGCTGTCGGTTCCAGTCGTTAAAAATCCTAAATGATTCTAAATTTCTTTGATATTCTTCTGGCGTTTCATAATAACCTTCGCAACCGCCCAAAAGCATTAACAAACAAACTAAAATTGTCTTTTTCATATCAACATTCCTTCCTCGGCAAACGCCTTATCTTGCCCGTTTTAATCTCTCAGCAATTTCTTTAATAGTTTTATCGGTGGTAGTTTTATCGTTTAGAATTGTCTGTATTTCTTGGGGGATAAATATCCAAAATTTAACTGATGCCGCAAGAACACGCTTTTTTACAAATCCTCTTTGGTATGCTTGTTCCAGAAACAAATCGCAAAGTTCGGCGTCAACGTGTGCACTTAATAATTTTTGAAAATTTTTATCGCTCATAAACATAGAGTATTTCAAGAGTTACGACATTGCAACACTTTTAATCTCTTTTTTTCTCTTGACAAAGTTCAAGAGTCCTATATACTTTAGTCGATAACAATCGAGGCAAATAGATATGGAAAATGAAATAAAACAAGTTAAACGAGTGAATCTGGCGGCAATAGAAGACCCCGACCTTTTTGGTTTGATTAACGAATACGCATCCTTTCTCGACCTCCTGCCGACTACCGCTATTAAGCGATTTCTCAAGCGTTCACTCCCGCGAGCAATTCGCAATGAACAACGTCATCTTACCCAATTTAACAGGCAAAAGCAAGCAAAATCTTGAAAAATATAGAGGAATAGTGAAAATGATAGACCATAAGGACGGATTTCAATACTTTTTGCACTGGCGGGGCAACCAGAGGCCTTGCTGGGCATATTAGAGGTTATCTTAAATTAGTCCGCAAGGATTAGGAGATAGGAAAAATGATATTTAAGAAAACGATTGAATCAAAGGAAATACCGATTGAAGGCACTGTAAAATTTGAATTGCCCAAAGTAGAAGTAATGCAGTTAATCGATTGGCTCGACAATTTGGTTCAACGAGCAATTCGCAATGAACAACTTGAAATTAAACGCGCCGAAACTTCTGCGACTGCGGCCAAAGAAAGTGGAGAAATAAGAAATAAATTATTAAAACAATTTCAATCTAACATTTGTTAATTTTTCCGGCCTGACGGCTGGTAGTTTATATGCACTTTCTCAAGTTAAAAAGGGATTGTTGAAAATTAAATCAAACAATCGGTAATGTTTTTCAAATCATCTGGCAGGATATGGGCGTATGTTCGTTCGGTGGTTTGGACTGATGCGTGCCCGAGTAGAATTGACACTTTCTTAATCGGGACGCCCTTGAGTAGCAAAGCCGTCGCAAAATGATGTCGAAGCGAATGAGGCCCGAAAACAGGAATCTTCGCCTTCTTCGCTACTCGCTGACACTGGTTGTAAAAGACAGAACGAGTTACCGCAAAGCGCGCCAAATCCGGGTATCGTTGAAGAATGTCAAGACAGACGGCGTTCATAGGAATTGACCGACGTTTTCGGCCTTTACCTATAACGGTCAACGTTGAACCTCTAATGCAATCAGGAATTAAAGAAGCAAACTCGCTCGCCCGCAAACCCGTGTTCGCTACGAACCTTAAACGGTCGGCGGCAAGTTGCGTCGAGCAGGTTAAGATTTTCTGATATTCCGATTCTGTTAGAAATCTTTGCTCTGGCGGTTCTTCTCTGAACAATTTGATTGCACTGGCGACGTTTGCAATCTTGAAGGTATCGGCACAAAAACGCAGGAACGCCTTAATTGCGATTAAGTGGTTGTTCATAGTTCGGGCAGATAGGTTTCTATCTCTCAACTTGTAAAGATATTCTTGGATATGTCCTGTCTCGACTTGTTCGACCATTAAACCTTTGATGCTGGCGGAAAAATCGGTCAGAACTTTGAGATAACCTTCCTGCGTTCTTTGAGTGTGCTTCTTGATATATCTGAAGAAATCCTCTTTGGCCTGGGCAACAGATTGCGGGGATATAACGACACCTGAACGGCAGGATTTCTCTAAATCCTCCATTTTGCCGTAGTGAGAGATTGCCAGAGATTTTTCAAAGAAGGTCCGCGAGCCGTGAAAGATTTTTACCTTTCCCCGGTAAACTTGCCAGAAAACTCGCCACCTTTTACGCCGTTTGTCGAATGTTAGGCAAGCCACTTTCACACACCTTTCGCTAAAAGTTTCACCACTTTTTCACGCAAGAAAAAAGAGCAAAAACTTTCCCTACCTTTGGGGATTGTAAGTTCTTGAATCCTATCGGGTTAAGGTAATGCGCCCGGGCGGACTCGAACCGTCGACCCCCGGTTTAGGAAATCTGTAGCCACTAAGTTTTTCCACTGATAAACCCGATTTATAAGCACAAAAGAGGGATAGTCAAGCATATTTTCCACGCAAGTTTCACGCGAGACGAAAGGATTCACATTGTCTGTTAATGAGTTTCCAAATCTGTGGGATTGAAGTAAAACGCCGAGTAAATCCTGCCCGTCCCATTAAACACAGCAAGTATCGGCGGCGGCTATAAGCGGGACATTGGTTCCAACGGTGCAGCGAATAGAATCCTCTCCCGCCTGACTGCATAAAAGGGACGCAGGTGAGAATCCTGCCCGTCGATACTTGTTTTAATCTTTTGCCGATGGGTGCTGGTTATGGCCAGTGAGGAATTGTGCTGTTCTTGGGCGGTAAGATTCTTTGATGCACAATAATAGGAATCAAAAACGCGCCCGCCTGTCGGCTTGTTTTAATCTTTTGCTGGCGCGGCTAACTATCCGAACCTTCGGGGATGGAACGTAAGATGCCCGTCAGCATTTTAATCTTTTGCTGGCGGCGGCGTGGTTGCCGAAGGACTTATTTCTCAGGGTAAAAAGAAAAGTAGAGATGTCCCTTTTTCGCCTTGTAGGACTAACCAATCCTGCCCGCCAGCATTTTTGCCCTTCAAACTCTGAGTTCTCAGGGTTAAGCCGGCGATTCATTTCTAAACCATATAGTTTCCTTTCTATGTCTCCTTAAAACAGACAAAATCGCCGGCGGCAATGATAAGTTCATAGCGAAATCGACTGCGGGTGTAGCATTGATGTCCGAAACGTAAAGCCCGATAGCGTTTCCTCAAGCCGATACGGGGTTATTGGCAATGCCGCCTTGTCAAGAAATCGGTAATGGTGGCGGAATAATCAATAAATATAGAAAGGATTTTATATGAAAATATGCACAGTTTGTAAGCAAGAAAAGGAATTGTCAGAGTTCAATGCCCGTCCTGATAAACCAAGTGGCTATCGAAGTGAATGTAAGAAATGTCAATATAAACGACGGCGAGATTGCGGCGTTGAAAAGGAGATAAGAAAATGAAATGTCCTCGATGTAAAAGCGAAAATCTCAATATAATTAAAAAAGATTCTGATATAGAAGAATATAGATGTGTTGATTGTCTCAATAATGATTTTCTAAAACGTCCAAATGCAGGTTATTTTCAGTATTATCCCCAAGAAAATCTTTGGGGTATTCCAAACGAAGTAATCGAAATGCGAGATGAAAATGGCAAATTGATTAGAATTATATGAATCCTAACCTCTCCATCCTGTTTGTCTGTCTGCTCTGTGCCTGTGCGAAAGGAGAAACAATGAATGATATTATCGATAAACTGATACCGGCTTTAATCCAGGTCGAATCGGGCGGAAATCCCAATGCAGTAGGCGATAACGGCGAAGCGGTGGGGATTTTGCAGATACATAAATGTGTCGTGGATGACGTGGATAGCTGGCATAGACCGTCTATGTACGGCGAAGGTAGCAGATGGTCGCCAGAATCAAGTATAAGTATTTGCATAGAATATCTATCTTATTACAAGCATAAATACGAAGTAAAAACACTTAAACCAGCCACTTTTGAAGTCCTCGCCCGAATCTGGAACGGCGGGCCGAACGGTTGGAAGAAGAAATCAACTAAATCCTATTGGCTCAAAGTCAAGGCCAAATTGGAGAAGCAAAAATGAGCAAGGCGCGAACGGCAACGGATATTTTCAGGTCTAAGAAAACCAATAAATGGCAAGCCCAAACCAGCATTAAGGAGAAAAATAACTATGGATACTAACGAAGAAAAGACAAGCGGGATTATTGATGCAGAACCAGAACGCACAGACAAACTTATCCTCTATATTCCTGTCTATAACGGCGAAGGTATTGAGGAGACACTTGATAGAATCGGCAATCCTGAAAGTTTACCCGGGCGCGAGATTGACTGGAAGAAATATGCGTATCTTTTGTGTGAATTTATCGATAAGCATTCAAACATAATTGACAAAGACGGCAATCCGAGGTGGAGAAAATAAAGGAGCAATAAAATGGCAGAGGAAAAACAAGAAATAAAACCAACCGAAACATCGGAGCAATCGCCTTTGAAAGAACTGCTCGACAAACCAGTTCATTTACGGGATTTGCTCGTAAAAGATTCTGTTCTTGAAGTATTGACTCAGGGCAATATTTCTATCCCTATTTCTTTACCGCTCTTAAGAAACCTTGTGCAAGTCAAAGCAGATGATAGGGAACCGACTGACGCCGAATTGCTTATGTTCGCCAATATGATAATTGAACAACGGTGCAATCCTTACCTCGGCGAATGTTGGTTGGTTTTGATAAAAAACAGATACACTCCGATTATCGCCGCCCAAAAACGCATTGGAAAGGCGCAATCTACGGCAAATTATAATGGTTACGAATGGGGATGGATTACCAAAGATGGCATAAGGCACGAATCCGGCAAGGCAAGTAAGGCCAAAAAGGAAGATTTTGTCGGCATCTGGAATCAGATAAACTACAAAGACCAAAGAACACCTTTTTTTTATGAACTCTTCTTTTCCGAATATCCCACCCAGCATCACCCGATAACAATGCTTTTGAAAACGGCCCGCGACCAGACCCACAAATACGCCTTCGCAAACGAGATGGGCAATCTCAGTACGGAAGATGATTTACAAATTCAACCCGAACCTGCTTACGAACCGACGACACTGAAGCGCGGCGATAGAGAACCGGCAAAATCGGCACAAGACGTTACGGTAACTGATTCGCCGAAATCCGAGGATACAACAGAAATCCTCGACAAAATTCTCGATGCGATAAAAAAGAGGGTATCAGAGAAATACAGTATCTATCTCATTGATGAACAGGTCAAGCGGATTATTACAGAGTGGCCTGCCATAGACAGATTCATAGATATTAAGGACGGTATCGAGACAAGAGCAGATTACCCTTACAGTTGGCCACCTGAGTTTTGCCAGAAGTTCCTGAATATCATCGAAGATTACCTTGTGCCGATACCCGCCGAAATTGAGGCGATTTTCAAGATACCCGCAGAACCAAACACTGAAAAGACCCTGCCACAGGCCGGAAATGAAAAGATTGTCAATCCTGGCGAGGGTGCGCAACAAGATGTCCCCGCCGAACCCGAAAAGCCAAAGGCGTGGATTTGCACGGCTATTGGTTGCGGCGATACATTCGACGAACCTCTTTTTACAAAAGGAGGTAAATGCAAAACGCCCAAGTGTCCGAAGTGCGGCGCGATAGGAACAATCAAGGCGAATCCGGCAATCAGAGAGGCGGGAGAATGAAATTCACCGACATATTCCCTGACATTCAAAAGGTCAAGGCCGAGCCGATTATCCTTGACCGCAGCACCGCCGAGGATTATGCCGAATGTCCATATCGGGGATACTGTATCTTACACGGCGATAAAGACGAAGCCGGTAATGCAGGACTAATCGGCATCGAAGGACACAGGATTGCCGAAAAGATACTCAAAGATGCTTTCGATAATCGGCGTAACAGTGATGACCTTTTGACTTATGCCGACGATACGATTCAGGAAATCGCACAGAGCAGGCCGGATATACAGCCGGAACTGATTAAAGCGGCTAAATATCTCGCGGAGCAGATTGCCCATATCCCGATTGACAGGATTTTGACGAATAAAAAAGGTAAGCCCTTCATCGAATATCAGATTGATTATGAATTATGCAAGGCAAAAGATGGCAGGCCGATTATCATTACGACCTGCATTGACCTTGCGTTCTCTGGAAAAAACTCAATTCACGTTCTGGATTGGAAATTCGGATTTCGGAGATACAAAAGCGAAGATGCTCAGGACGCTTATCAAACTTGCCATATTTGTTATATACTCTTTCAGATGTTCCCTGATATTGACACGATTCACTTTTGGTATGTTAATCCTCGATATGGTTCAAAGGGTTGGGCTTGTATCCAGCGTAATTTAGAACTGCCCTCTATGCCGAACTTCACGACTGAACAGGCATTTTTATGTAGGATAAATTCAGCCGTCCAGTTGATTCTCGACGGTTGCAAAGAGGCGTGGCCGGAAGAAAAGAAGTGTTTATGGTGTCCTATAATCCATAAATGCCCCCACAAAGCAAAAGCCCTCGAAGGAATCCCGACAGATACAAAGCAACTCATTGACCAGATTGTAGTTTTGCAGACATGGCTTAAAAAACACGAATCGGCAGCGACGGAACTTTGGAAAAAGAACGGTCCGCTTTATGGCACAGAGCAGGTATGGGAATACAAACCGACGAAAATAATTCCGCATTTGTGCAAAAAAGAACCCGAAAAGGAATCCAATAGTGAACAATAAAGAAACGACTATTTGCGGAGGTGAAAAATGAGGCCGATAAAATTCAGGTTAAGAAATAGGCAAAATCAAATCGTTGGTTATGAGAAATGGTATGAAGGTCATTGGCTTATTGATGAACATCGTTACGATGCCTATCCTCGCTGTCTTTACTGTAAAGCCAACAAAAACTGGACGCCTGATTTTATTCCGCACGATTTCAAAGAACAGTTTACCGGCCTGTTGGACAAGAACGGCAAGGAGATTTACGATGGGGATATAGTTCTATATTCAAAGAGTAGGGATTATCAGGGATATAAGGGAATTATCGGCTTTTTTGAGGGTGGGTTTAGAATATACAATAGTCTCAAAGAACAGTACCCGCGAGATATTGAAATACAAACCGCTTTTGATAGATTGCAACTTGAGGTTATCGGCAACATTCACGACAATCCCGAACTTCTGAAATCAAAGGGTAGAGAATGACGGAAATCATTATCAATATGGATGTAAAATGCAAACGTTGCGGCGATAAAGGTGCTTGTAAAAACGGTTATTGCCTTGCCTGTGTTACTAAAATGATAACAGAAGGCAAATTTGACCATATATTGAGAAAACATCGGAAGGGCAACAATGTATGAAACGCCCGGATTATTTGAGCAACAGGTAAAAGTGCTTGTGCATCGGGAAGACCCGCAGACCAGCGAGGATGCGGCGAGAGCAGTCGTTAAATCGAATCTGCGTGAGACGTGGCATAAAAAGATTATAGATGTGCTTGAGAGTTCAACAATAGATATGACAGCAAAAGAAATCGCCGCCGCATTGCGCGGACCCGAATGGCGATATGTTTGTTACGACATATCAAGACGTCTTAAAGAATTGGTCAAATCAGGCGATATTAAGGTTGCTGATATACGACTTTCTACGGTCGGCAATAATGGTAAATTGTGTCAGGCATATCGAAAAAAGGAGTAAGGAATGGCAAAGGCAAGGATTTATTATACTCGAACAGGCGCAAAATGCACGATTCCCTTATATGAATTATGGTCTAAAAGACCTAATTTTGATACTTTCAATGACAGTTGGTATCCACAAGAAAGCATTATAGAACAAATCAAACAATCGGATAAGCCTATTATCTGTCCTCTTGTCCTTGGCCAGATGATTACATTCGAGCAGGTCGAAGATAAACCAGCACGGAGGCGCAAGTAAAGTCAGGGATGATATGATGAACGGATTCGCTGATAAATCATTAAGAAGAAGTAAGCGCGGGATTCTCGTAGGCGGGCGTCCCGCGCTTTATTTTGGCAATGAATCAGTTGACGCACCAAAGGTAAAAAAATGACAGATAAACCAACGAAAGATGTTGTGATGGACAAAGCCCTTAAAGCCCCATTTCCGTATTTCGGCGGCAAGAGTAGGGTAGCTGACAAGATTTGGGCGTATCTTGGGGACGTTAAACAATACATTGAGCCATTTTTTGGCAGTGGTGCGGTTTTACTAAAACGTCCACCGACAAAACTCGACAAGATTTACGAAATTGTAAATGACAAGGATGGTTTTATCGCGAATGTTTGGAGGTCGATAGCGTTTTCGCCCGACGAGGTCGCTCGGTGGTGTGACTGGCCGGTAAATCACGCGGATTTGAACGCACGCCGCAAAACACTTACAGAAAACGAGGGGCGTTTAATAAACAATCTTCAAAACGACCCCGAATGGCACGACGCTAAACTTGCGGGATATTGGATTTGGGCGGCAAGTTGCTGGATAGGTTCTGGCCTGACACGCCCAAACGCGAGACCGCACCTTAC
>Ga0315285_10000351_pt1 | contig 47221 bp, 42 predicted proteins | sample YL17G09_36_MG_FD_203698 | JGI IMG/M metagenome (GOLD analysis project Ga0315285, IMG submission 203698) | Sediment microbial communities from Yellowstone Lake, YNP, Wyoming, USA - YL17G09_36 | ecosystem: Environmental > Aquatic > Freshwater > Lake > Sediment | place: USA: Wyoming | collected...
AGCTATGTTATGTCAAAGAGCAAAGAGGTAGTGCCAAGAACCTTTTTAACTAACTTATGTGCTTAATATCACTGAACTATTTTTTCGTAACTGTCTAAGATCAGCTTGAGCGAGTCTTCAAGGTTAAACATTCTAAGATAGTGTAAGAGATCGTCTGCGGGGATGTCGGTGTTGAGGTAAAAATCGTTATCAATGGTGAGGACGCGGTCTTTGCTAAGCCCCCATGCAGTCAACTGTTCGGGGAGGTCATAGTTTTTTTCAAGAATCTGTTCTACGCTTAGGTTTAAAGGATTCTGAATGACCAGTGCAGGGTTTACCTGCGCTACCTCCTCTATGAGGAAGGGAAGGTGATCAGCACTCGCATGGGTTTGTCCAATGATGATTATCACCTGTTTTCCCCTGTTGAGCAGGGATTTTGTCTTCTCTGAAAGAGAAGAGTCCCATCCAAAGAAATCAGTGGTGGAAGCTGCCCCCGTGGTATTCCCGCCAGCTTCTGGACCGTGGGTGAAGGTGGGAATGTTATTTTTGTCAATGAAGGCAAAGAGTGAGGAGTAGCCGAGGTCATCGGCACTTTTACTATCTTTAAGTTCCTGCAATCGACGTTCAAGCCCAATGGTGAGTTTCTCCCTCTCAAGGGATGCGAGTATCTCGGTAAACTGTGCGTGGTGGTTCACTGCGAAATACGCATCAGCCAGTATGATCACCGGGGCCTTTTTTAATTGATTACGCATTTCTTGGATAGTGGTGGTGTGGTGCTCACTATAGGTTTTGAGGTGGGGAATGGCATCAAAGACAGTATAGTTTCTCCTGTAGTAGTTTTGGTTATACACTTGAGGATCAATCTCTTTAAACGATTTAGTGTGGATGGTACCGAGCCCTTCACGTTCAACATTTTTGGCAACCAGGTAGGGGGGTCTAATGGGCCACCTGCGCTCAATGAGGTACTGATGAAGGTCAGCTGCATCCTTGGTCATACCCTGGTCAAAGAGAATGAGTGCGAGTGACTCTAAGGTATAGAGGTTATTCGTCCGCTTAAAACAGTTGATCGCCTCCCTGTAATTCCCCTGGGTAATATGTGCAGTGCCACTCTTTTCAATGACATCAACTGAAATAGGATCCTCAATAATAATGCCTTTTTGAGGTTCGAGAAACACATTACCCAATCCCTTTCCCATGTCTTCAGCGAGAAGTTCCCCCTCCAGCATTTTTGCTCCTATTCCCTCACCGATTTTTGTCGCGATCTGTTTGGCTTCTTCGCTTCCTATTAACTGCTGAGGGTTATTGATGCCTATCAGTTTACTTAGATCAGTGCTGAGCTTCAGCGTACACCCAGGGAGGAGAAGGAAAAGAAACACTGATGCAATAGTTAAAAAGCGATAGTGGTGAGTGACCTTCATTGCTGAGTTACCTGTGTGAGAATTGATAATTCAATAACGTTTGTCAATAGGTCAGCCTGGTGATAGGGTTTTAGGTACTATAGTAAACGGCTTAAGAAAGTTGTCATTGCGAGGAGTCCTTGATAATGCCGGACGACGAAGCAATCTCATGAGATTACTTCGCTCCGCTCGTAATGACACTCCTTAGGTCAATTTATTAAAGTCGCCCACTATAGTAATAGAAGTATAAGGAAAAGGCGCTCAAATGTCAAACAGCTTATCTTACTAATAGTTCATTGATTGATGAGAAGATAGCTAGGGAGTGCTAAAGTACCCTCTCCACCCTTGACTTACTCGGGGGTTTTTTGAAAGAACCAGGCAACGATGCCGGTACCTAAAAGACTTAGTATCGTGCAACCATAAAACACCTCAGGCAATCCCAGAAGATCAAGAATGATGCCTGAGACAAGGGGACCAACAGCGAGTCCCGCACTCATTGCTACATTGAATATGGCCATGGTTGATCCCATCCCAAATTGTTTTCCCTCTCTTAAAATCATAGCGCTTGCCGCAGGCAGTGAGAGTGCACCGAAAAAACCAAGAATGATGTTGAGCAGAAGTATCTGTGAGAAATTGAGGGTGTAGGGGATGAGTGGGATGATGGAAAAGTAGAGGATACTTCCCCAGAGCACCAGCATTTTGCGATTTAATCTGTCGGCGAGTTTTCCGAAGGGGAGTTGAAGCACCGCGGTGAGGAGAATACTAGAGGCTGTCACCAGACCAATCTGCGAGCCATTGAGCTTGAGGGCATTGTGGGCATAGAGAGGGAGAAAAACCATGATACTTCCTCTACAGAAGGCGGATGCAAAACGATAAAAGCAGATGCCCATCACACTTCGACTCTGAAGCATGGTGGTAAAAGGGATATCCAGCGGGGGGGCATTTTTGTGAATGCTGCTCGATCGGGGGAGGTAGATGAGCACCAAAAAAAAGGCGATAAGGCAGAGTCCTCCCATGACCAAGAAGTCTGCTTCTATGGTAAACAAATCCTTGGTGATACCACCGAGAATGGGACCACCGCCAAAGCCGAGAAAGAGGGCAACGGTAATGATTCCCATGTAGGTTGCCTCTTTTCCGGGGGGTGAGATGTCACCGATATAGGCCATGGCGATGGGGAGAATCATGGCTGATGAGAACCCTTGAATGATGCGGACCAAGGTCAACGCCTGGACATTATTGGCATAGATAAAGCCTAAGGAAGAGAGGGTATAGATGAGCAGCCCCAGCGCGATAAATCTTTTTCTCCCCATTCGATCGGAGAATTTTCCGATGAGGGGCATGAACACGATGCGTGAGAGGGAAAAGCCGGCAAAGATAGCCCCCAGCCAGAGGCCGCTTGCTCCAAGGGTTTCCGCGTAAATGGGAAGGATGGGAACGATGGTTCCTACTCCCAGCATACAGGAGAAGACCGAGATAAAGAGGACAAAAAATATTTTTCTTTTTGTCTTTAATTCATTATCCATAGGGTGAGAAAGGAGAGGTGAGCAATCGCTACCGCCGATGCCTTTTCTTTTTTTGTCTCAGTTGAGAAGAAAGGGGTGTGATAACTTTTGCCACTTCCTGATACACGTTCTTGAGAGGGATGCCACGCTTTACCGCGATTTCTTTACATGCCTCGTATTCGGGCGATGCGAAGTAGGAGCCATCGATATCTTTGAAGACTTTCACCTTCAGCCTGCCAAGGGGTGTGGTGATTTCTCTTGTTTCTCTGGGGAGCTTTATCCTGTGGGCGTAGTAATAGCGGATGCCCCCGGAGGTAGATTCTTTAAGGATGAGGCTGGAGAGCTCCTGGATTTTCTCTGGAGCGCAGATAACGCTCACCAATACCCCGGGCCGGTTCTTTTTCATCTGCAGCGGTGAGAAAGAGACATCGAGTGCCCCTCTTTTAAAAAGCTGTTCCATAAGATAATCGTAGATTTCAGGGATCATATCATCAATATTGGTTTCAAGAACTGCTACCTGGTCTGCTTCCTGGTGCTCATCGCGCTCCCCTACGATTATCCGCAGTACATTGGGCCTATCCTCGAGGTGAGCGCTGCCCACGCCATAGCCGGTGGCATGTATCTTCATGGGCGGGAAGGGACCATAGTGGGTGGAGAGGGTGGTGAGCAGTGCTGCACCGGTAGGGGTGACCAATTCCCTGGTGTGGGAGGTGCCATAGGCAGGCACTCCCTTGAGCAGTTCCATGGTGGCAGGTGCAGGGAGAGGAATGATGCCATGCTCACAGGTCGCAAAACCTGAACCAAGGGGAACGGCTGATGCATGTATCTCTCCTAGGTGCAGGTAATCGACTCCGAAAATGGTTCCCACGATGTCGATAATTGAATCCACTGCGCCTACCTCATGGAAATGAACCTCTGAAACCTTTGTATGGTGAATCTTTGCTTCTGCGTGGGCAAGCCTCTGAAATACCTTGATGCTAAGCTCTTTTACCCGCTGGTTGAAGTGGCTCTTTTCAATGAGCCGGGTAATTTCTTCAAGGTTTCGATGGTGGTGGAGGTGGGGTACCTTTACTACTACCCGGTAGCCGGTGAGGTGCATCCTCTGGGCAGGGGCAATGTGTAGGGTATAGTGGCCAAGCGGTAAACTTTTAAGCTCTCGCACCAGCAGGGTACGGGGGAGACCCAGATCGATGAGTGCGCCAAGAAACATATCCCCGCTCGTGCCAGAGAAACAATCAAGGTAGGCTATTTTCATAGGTGTTTCCTAGAGTCTATTGATAAGGCTTGCAATATATCCTGCGCCAAAACCGTTGTCAATATTTACCACCGACACTCCTGATGCGCAGGAGTTGAGCATGGAGAGCAGTGCTGCTACCCCTCCGAAACTTGTACCGTATCCCGTACTGGTGGGAACAGCAATGACTGGTTTATCTACCAACCCTCCCACTACACTGGGTAGCGCACCTTCCATACCTGCAACAACGATCAGGACAGAGGCAGCCATCAGTTTTTTCTTCTGCTCCATCAATCGATGGATACCCGCTACCCCTACATCGTAGAGGCGTTCAACACGGTTTCCCATGATGGTAGCGGTAATCAGTGCTTCTTCTGCCACCGGGATATCAGAGGTTCCGGCGGAAACCACCAAGATGGTGCCTTTGCCGGTGCGGGGAATCTTGCCGGGGGTATAGGTCAAGGTGCGGGAGGGAGAATGGTAGGTGAGACGAGGAAGGGATTTTTTAATAGTAGCTGCATTGCGGCGGTCAACGCGGGTAACCAGGATGGGATAGTGTCTGTTGAGCATATTTTTGATAATGGCGGTTATTTGAGAAGGTGTTTTCCCCTCTCCCCAAATGACTTCAGGGAAACCCTTGCGCAGCGCGCGGTGGTGGTCAAGGGTGGCAAAGCCAATGTCTTCAAAGGGAAGTGTTTTTAGGGCTTGTACCGCATTATCAATGGAGAGTGTTCCTTTTTTAACTCGCTCGAGTAATTTTTTTAGGTGTTCCGGTTTCATGGTGCTCCTGATTGAGAAGTGAGGTGATGTTTATTGCTCGACCTTGACTCTCACCTTGCCGATGGAGCGTTCGTCTGCGCTCACGATGGTGAAGGTGAGATTCTGGAATTTTAACATTTCTCCTGGCTTGGGGATATGACCGAGTTTTTCGAGCAGAAATCCGCCCAAGGTTTCGAAATTTCCCTCCGGTAGGGGCACGGGGAGGAGTTCGCGGATCTGATCTATTTCCATTCGGGCATTAATCAGGTACTTATCCACACCGATTTTGCGATACATCCTCTGGTCGGTATCGTATTCGTCTTGAATCTCCCCTACGATCTCTTCTAAAATATCTTCTATGGTAATGATTCCCACCGTTCCCCCGTATTCATCGACTACCACCGCGAGGTGAATCCTCTTTTTTTGCATTTCAACCAGCAGCTCGTCAACGGGCTTAGATTCAGGTGAATAGTATAACCTGCGGATGAGAGGTGCCAAGGGTTGAGTGCCTACCGGGATATTGAGGAGATCGAAACTATTTATAATACCGGTGATGTTATCTATTCTCTCATGGTAGACAGGAAGGCGAGAATAACCATTTTTTGAGATAAATGCAACAGCTTCCTCAACAGTTGCCGTATCTTCAATGGCCCCTACTTCAATGAGTGGGACCATTGCTTCCTTCACCACGGTGCGGGAGAAGTCAAAGAGGCGGTCAATCATGGTTACCTCGGTAGCGGTGAGGTCGCTTCCCTTTTTGCTCATGTTCACTATAAGCCTCATCTCTTCACGAGTAACAAAAGGGGCATCATCTGATTGTGTACTGCCGGTGAGGAAAAAGATGAGGTGAATTACTTTGGTCACGAGAAAGACAAAAGGGTAAAAGAGATAGGATGCGAGCCAGACAGGATAGGAAACCCATGGCGCCAGGGTGGTGGCACGCTGCTGAAAGAGGGTTTTGGGGATAATTTCCCCAAAGATGAGCAAGAGGGGTGAAAGGATGAGGACAGAGTATACCTCTCCCCGTTGTCCGAAGGTGGAGAGGAGAAGGGAGGTGAGGAGGATAGAGTTGGTGACCACGGAGAGGTTGGTGCCGCAGAGGGTAGTAGCCAGTAGTCTCTCTCGATTGGAGAGTAGCTTGAACAGTGCAGTGACCTTGAGTGAGTGATGTTCGGGTGATTTGCTAATCTTTTTAGGATTAGCTGCGATGAGCGCTATTTCTGAGCCAGAGAAGAAGGCCTCGAGGGAGAGGCATATAAAGAAGATAATGAGGTACCACAGCGTATCCATACTACTTTTTCTTTTCCTCCCTCACCTCGTGGTCAAATTCATCATAGATCTCACCGAATAATTCTTCCAGTACATCTTCCATGGTGACAAGTCCCATCACGCTTCCGTATTCATTCACTACCAGTGCGAGATGAATTTTCTTCTCCTGAAATTCCTCCAGAAGGTCGTGTACCTTCTTATCCTTGGGGACAAAGTAGGGCTGGCGGATAATGGTGAGGACAGGGGTAAGGGTTTTGTCAGGTAGGGTTCGTAAACTTAAGAGATCCTTGGCATTGAGTATACCGATGATATTATTTTTATCCTGTTTATAAATGGGTATGCGTGAAAAGTGATTCTTTTGTACTTCCTTGATGAGAGAGGAAATCTCTATGTCATGGGGTAAGGTGAACATTGCAGAGCGAGGAGTCATGATGGAGGATACGATGATGTCACCAAAGATGAGGATTTTATTAATCATCTCGCGTTCTTCCTTTTCAAGGGTGCCCTCTCTATGCCCTACCTCAACCAGCTCTTTGATCTCTTTTTCAAAAAAGATGCTCTCTTCCTTTTTGTGTGGTGAGATCACCAATGAGGTGATGAGGTCCACTACCTTTCGAATAACCCACCGTATGGGAAAGATACCACGTGCAAACATGTCTATCGGTCGTGCGACCAAAAGTGAAAATTTCTCGCTGTGGGATACGGCAATGGTTTTGGGGATGACTTCCCCGCAGACCAGAATAAGGGGGGTTATGACTGCAATAGCTATCCATTTACCCTGCTCGCCCCACAGGGAGATGAAAAGTGAAGCTGCGAGTACTGAGGCGGTGATGTTGACACACTCATTTCCTACCAGAATGGAAATGAGCAGACGGCGAGGTTTCTCGATAAGTTCCTGAACAAGGGGAGCCTTGGGGTGGTGCGATTCCTTGAGATGGAAGAGTTTAAGTGGCCCTAGAGAAAAAAATGCGGTCTCTGAACCGGAAAAAAAGGCAGAAAGGCAGAGGAGGATGAAGATGAAGACAATTTTAAGTAGAATTATTAGATCCAAGGTTTACTATGGTAGATAGTGTCAGGTAAAAATGCATTCAAAAAAGAAGAGCGTATATTCATGATAAAGGAGATCAGCCTGAATGTCAAATCCCAAATACCGATGTCTCCGCATTCCATTATTCAAGTGGTGGTGGTATAGTGAGCAATTTCAGTGATGTAATAGTTGTCTATCAGAGGGAGTACCTTTATATCATAGAATGTAATAGGGGTGATACTATTTTCTTTTACATTCTGGTTGGTCGTGGAGGCTTCTGCCGGTATGGGTATTTCAGAGGGAGGGGGTTACACCGTGGGGTTAGGATCAGACGGGACAATGGTGGCGGTAGGAAGGAATGATGATGGTCAGTGCGAAGTGAGCGATTGGCATCTAGATGAACCAACCTATACTAATCTAATAATCTATTACTCAACTATGTAATTTGATGAACACAATATAATGTATTCATTGTTTCAAAAAATACACTATATTGATTATTTTATTGACATATTTGATTTATATTTATAAAATGTATTGTATGGAAGTTAATTTGATGAAAGATACTCAGGTAAATTTTTATCCCAGATTCCAAGAAGGGCAAATAGTTCTATACGAGGGAGAAGAAGCTAAAGTAATTGGGGTAGAGCCTTTGCTCATTATAAAAATTAACGATCGGATTATATGTGGTGCGTTACATGGACGAATTGAATTCATAAAAGAATGCAAGTTACAATACCTTCCTTAACACATTATACCCCCACCTCTTGTAATTGCCTTAACCAGTAGCAAAGTCAATGTTTCTTGCCATGAGGTTTATTGGTAAGAGGATATGAATTTCTCAAAGATACATTTTGTAATATTGATTTTAGGATTTGCTTCGGATGGAGGATTTTAAAGGACGCTTAGGATAGTTTTTGCTCGTTCTCTTAGGAGAGGAAAAGTGATCATATCCATGGACGTCCACATGGTATGGTTTTTTATCCTGATCTAAAACTACCAGGCCTTTTGAGGAGGTAATCACTCCAATCTTACTGAGAGGCCCCCCCCATGTTTTGGCACACCTTAAGAGTTTCCTCTCCTTGGCGGGAGGGGAGGTAAAAAGGAGTTCGTAATCCTCACCGCCACTAAGGGCGAAGTCAATTATTGTATCATAAGGATGGTGGTCCTGATATTCCCTAAACTGCTTTGATAGGGGAAGTCGAGAGAGCCGGATAGTTGCGCCTACTCCACTTAAGGTGAGCATCTGTTGGAGGTCGCTGCAAAGACCATCACTGATATCAATCATGGCAGAGGCTAATTGATGTGCTGCGAGAGCTTTTCCTTCTTGGATCCTGGGGTAGGGGGCAAGATGTTTTAAGATTACCTGATGGGGAGGGCGTGCCTTCTTAGATTTACTCTCCTTTTCTATCATATGAAGGCCGAGGGCAGCATCACCCAGGGTACCGGTGACATAAAGGGAGTCGCCTACCTGGGCACCGCTGCGGGTGAGAAGGTGGTCAGGATGCGCTTCTCCTAAGAGAGTGATTGCAATCATAAGCTTATCAGGTGAGGCATTGGTATCTCCTCCCACCAGCTGGGTATTAAATTTAGTGGCGAGCTCAATCATGCCTCGATAGAGATCGTCAATAAACTCCACCTGGAGGTGGGGAGGAAGTGCCAGTGATACTAAAAAGAAACGGGGGGTGCCTCCCATGGCAGCGATGTCGCTTAAGTTCACCGCGAGTGATTTCCAGCCGAGGTGATAGCTATCGGTGGAGGAGAGGTTAAAGTGAATACCTTCGATCAAAAGGTCACTGGTGGCGAGCAGCAGGGAGGGTGCAGTGATGCTTACTGCAGCGGCATCATCCCCAATACCCGAAATAATGGCAGGATGAGATGAGCGATATCTATCAGCAATTCTTTGAATCAGCCCAGACTCACCTATCTCTTTGATGTCCACCTAGTTCTTCTTTTTACCTTTGCTAATCTTTTTACTGTTTAATAAGGCATTGTGGAGGACATCGTCCATAGTACGGGCAAACACATAGTTCAGTTTCTTTTTAATATTCTGGGGGATTTCCTCCAGGTCCTTTTTGTTTTTTTCTGGAACAATAATAGTCTTTACCTTCGCACGTATGGCACCCAGGGACTTTTCTTTGAGACCACCTACCGGGAGTACCCTTCCTCTCAGGGTAATTTCTCCGGTCATGGCTACCTCCTTCTTCACCGGTGTTCTGGTGAGCGCAGACACCAGCGCGGTCGCCATAGTGACTCCCGCCGAGGGTCCATCTTTAGGAATGGCGCCGGCAGGCACATGGATGTGAACATCTAATTTTTCATAGAATTCGGGACTGATGTTGAGTTCTTTCGCTTTGGAACGGGCATAGCTTAACGCTGCCTGTGCGGACTCTTTCATCACATCACCAAGGTGACCTGTCAAGGTGAGATTTCCTTTGCCCTTCATGGTTGATGCCTCGACATGGAGCACCTCTCCTCCCGATTGGGTCCAGGCTAATCCGGTGGCGACACCTATCTGGTTGGCTTCCTGCTCTTCCTCGGGAAGGTGTTGAGGCACCCCCAGGTACTTATGGAGATTATCAGGGGTGATATGGTGAAGGTTGAGTTTGTTTTCTGCTATTTTTCTCGCAACCTTTCGGCAGATGCTGGCAATTTCACGTTCTAGATTTCTTAAGCCGGCCTCTTGAGTGTAGTGAGAAATGATGGTGAGAATAGTTTTGTCAGTAAATTTTACGTTCTTTTTATTGATACCATTTTCTTCTAACTGGCGGGGGATGAGGAATTTTTTGGCAATCATTAACTTTTCTTCATCGGTGTATCCTGAGATGGTGATGATCTCCATTCGGTCTTTAAGGGCAGAAATGATAGGATCAACCAGATTAGCGGTGGTGATGAAGATCACATTGGAGAGGTCAAAGCAGAGATTGAGGTAGTGGTCACTGAAGGCATAGTTTTGCTCCGGGTCTAACACTTCTAAAAGTGCCGCAGAAGGATCTCCCCGAAAATCTGCTCCTACCTTGTCTATTTCATCCATCATGAACACCGGATTGTTGCTCCCCGCTTGTTTGATGCCCTGGATGATTCTCCCGGGAAGAGCCCCGATATAGGTTCTACGGTGCCCTCTGATTTCAGCTTCATCCCGTATCCCTCCCAGGGAAATTCTGGTAAACTTTCTCCCCAGCGCGCGCGCAATCGATTTACCCAGTGAGGTTTTGCCCACCCCCGGAGGTCCTACGAAGCAGAGAATAGGTCCCTTCATTTTCTTTTTCAGTTTTCTCACCGCGAGGTATTCCAGTATCCTCTCTTTCACCTTTTCTAAATTATAGTGGTCTTCATCCAAGACCTTCTTGGCCTTTTGGATGTCGAGGTTATCTTTGGTGCTTTTACTCCAGGGAAGCTCCACCAGCCAGTCAAGGTAGGTCCTGATGATGGAAGCCTCTGCGGCATCAGTGTGCATCTGTTCCAGTCTTCCCAGCTGCTTTCGAGCCTCTTTTTCAACATCGGGGGGCATTTTAACATCGGTGATCTTTTTTGAAAACTCATTGATTTCAGCAGCCTTCTCGTCAATTTCCCCCAGCTCTGACTTGATCGCTTTCAGCTGCTCTCGCAGAAAATATTCTCGCTGGGTCTTGCTCATCTCCTCTTTGGCCTGGGATTGGATTTTGGCCTGCATGATGGAGACTTCAAGTTCTTTGGTGAGGTGCTCATTAACCTTTTTAAGCCTCTCCACAGGATTAAGGAGTTCTAGGATCTGCTGGGATTCTTCTATCTTCAGTCTCAAATTTGAGGCGATGAGGTCAGCGAGTCTGCCAGGTTCATTTACATTGTCTAAAATTTCAATGACCTCGGTTGACACCAGTCCCTTGAGCGAGAGAATCTTTTCGCACTGTTCTTTCGCAGTCCTCATTAACGCTTCAACTTCTGAAGAAATTTCCAACGTGGGGTCTACTATCTGTTTTATCGTAACCTGGAAAAAGTTTTTCTCTTCGAGGTATTCCTTAATGGTTGCTTTGACCAGACCCTGAATCAGTATCTTCACTCTCCCGTCAGGAAGTTTAAACTTTTTCATGATCATTGCCACCGTCCCGACGGAGTAGATTTCATCGGGCTTGGGGCTATCATTGTTGGGGTCCTTCTGGGTTACCAGAAGAATCAGACGGTCTTTCCCGAGGGCTTCATCAACGGCATTGATAGATGATTCCCTTCCCACATAGAGCGGGAGAAACATGTAGGTAAAAATGACAATATCTCTCACGGGAAGCAGAGGAAGGACGTCTGGTATCTCGATAGGTTCTTTTCCTTCAGGTTCAGCCATAAATTGTTCACCTCAACGCACAGTGATGATGGAGCTAACTCTCTAGGTTATTAAACTATAACACTAGTATACTATGAGGGTCAAGCTGTAATGTAGCGGCAGGTTTTATAGTTTTACTCCGTTAGAAAGCCCCGTGATTCATAGCGGGGTGTATTCCAAGCGTTTATATAAGTCTTACGTAGTGATAACCTATCATACCGATCCAAAGGATAAGTTTGGGTAAGGTGTAAACCCCACCCGAATATCTAACGGAGTTTAGTGATACTATCGACAGGGGTAAGAATGAACTTTACTTATTTTTAAATTTTGTTTAGTATCTCAATAATTAAAAAATATCAAGTACATTTGCGAAAAGTGAGGTAGAGGATGAGCCACCATCAGCGTACCCTTTCTATTATTATTCCCACCCTCAACGAAGAGAAGACGGTAGCTGAGATTATTGAAGGGTGCAAACCTTATGCCGATGAGATCCTGGTAGTCGATGGACACTCCAAGGATACTACACGAGAAGTAGCTCAAAGTCTGGGTGTAAAAGTGATACTGGACAACAAAAAGGGGAAAGGGGAAGCGCTGCGCTACGCAATAAAGTTTGTGAAGGGTGAGATCGTTGTCTTTATCGATGCCGATGGCTCTCATGACCCGAAAGATATACCTAGGTTAGTAGAACCTATCCTCAAAGATCAGGCAGACCACGTTTCGGGATCACGCCTCATTGGAGGGTCAAGTGAACTCCATGGCGGTTTTGACGAGTGTTTTCGCCTCATGGGCAGCTCATTTATTACCGCCTGTATCAACTGGAGGTTTAAAGTAAAACTGAGTGAGAGCCAGAATGGGTTCCGTGCCATCAAAACCTCAGTGATTAAGCAATTGGACCTCAAAGAAAACATTACCACCATTGAACAAGAAATGATTATGAAGACTTTAAAGAAAGGTTTTAGGATGGCTGAGGTGCCGAGTCATGAGTATACGAGAAAGATGGGGTATTCGAAGATTAATATTAAAAGGGTGTGGTTTAGGTACGGGTTTAGCTTGATCAAGTATCTGTTTTTCTAAAAAAGGGGCGGTGAGGGCCAGCTAATGTGTATAAAAGAATTGCTGGATATCGTTTGTCAATTAATTTTTATAGTGAGCATTTCGAGTTCATGAAATAGAGAGATTATGCTCATGCGTGACCCTAATAAGTTTACCATGATTCAATGGATGCCTTTATGCCTTACACTGGCGATAGTGTTAGTGATTGCCATAGCAGTTTACAACAGTCTCGCATTACGTTTTATCGTTGATGATGCCTATATTACCATGCGCTATTCCCGCCACCTTGCTGAAGGACATGGGCCGGTATACAACCTTGGTGAGAGGGTAGAAGGGTATACCAATTTTCTTTGGATGGTGATACTCAGCCTTGTGTATAAAATTGGGTTGGATATGCCATCGAGCAGTCAGATTTTGGGAATAACTTTCGGTGTAGGTACGTTGCTGGTCGTATGGATGCTCTCATTTCAGCTATGGGGAAAGAGGAAATGGTTGACACTGTTACCTTTGATAATACTGGCAAATAATAGAACGTTTACCCTATGGTCAACAAGTGGTTTAGAGACATCACTGTTTACATTTCTCCTTACGCTCAGCTTCTACCTGAGCTATGTGGTTTTGGACAATCAACTGCACACGAGTGGATGGCTCGCCCTTTCCTGTTTATTATTGATGTTAACTCGCCCCGAAGGTGCGATGATTACCGCGCTCGTTTTTTTAATGCTCCTCTTCTATAGGTCTCGTTTTAGACTCTCGGTTTTTAAGAAGGATGTTCGAGCCTGGTTAGGGGTTTTTATTGTTCCCCTCATGCTCTATGGCCTCTGGAAGCTCTACTTCTACCATGATCTACTGCCTAATACCTTCTACAATAAAGTAAATAGCATCCAGTATTTTTCAAGAGGATTCAAATACCTATCATCATTTTTGGTGGAGAGCTGGCTCTACCTTTGGTTAATTCCGATAGTCGTGGTGTTCATTATCCGTAGACCTTTCCCCTGGATGATGAGCTGGATGGTAATAGTAGCTCTATACGTACTCTATACGGTATGGGTAGGGGGGGACTGGATGGGATTTCGTTACTATGCCCCTATAATGCCCTTGATGGCAATGTTTTTGACCTGGGCTTCATCAGAAGTTTTTGCATGGTTCGGAGAAAGGGAGAGTGTTCCGAAGAGGGTGTTGGGCATTTCTGCGTTTTCTTTGTATCTTGTGTCGGTAGTGTGCATGTCTTCAGCAAGCACCTACTTTCCGGAAAAGAGACACATTTTTGAAGAACTGGCGACACGCAGTATGATGAACATGCCTAAGAGTTTGGCTGAGGAGACGGCTGAGGCGTTGGCAATAGTGTTGAAACCAGACGAGGTGATTGCGCACTCCTTCGCAGGGTTTCCTGCAGTATATACCGATATTAGGGTAATAGACATGTTGGGTCAAAATGATCCTGTGATTAGCAGGCAAAAAATTTCTGAACGATCTACTCCCGGGCATGAAAAACATGCACCTCCGGGCTACCTTTCTAAAAATCGTGCTATTTTTCTCTATCCTTGGATTGTTGAGAGAGTTTTTTTTGATGATCGAGTGTATACCCTTAAGTATAAGGAAGGAAAATATATAAAATTCAATTCAACCTGGTCACCAGCTGAGCTGGTAAAGCGTTTTGGAGATGAAGGTTTCGAAATTTATTATGAAGGTGTATTGTTGAATAAAATTTACTCTGTAAGTCCATTACCCTCAAGTATAAATTTTGATTTTGAGACGGGAAATTATAAAGACTGGCAGGTAAAGGGAAGGGCTTTTGACAGGAGACCAGCATACCCAGGGAAATGGGACAACACCGTAAGAATAAAAAATTATCAGGGGAATTTTTATGTAAATTCGTTTTTAAATAATAGTGATTTGGAAACTGGTGAGCTCCTGTCAACGCCATTTACCCTATCAGGGAATTATATTCGTTTTCTCATTGGTGGAGGATATCACCCTCGTAAAACGTGTATCAACTTATTGGTGGATGGGAATGTAGTGAAAACTGCGTCAGGCAATGGTTCAGAAGAAATGCACTATGTGATGTGGGATGTGAAAAAATATCGAGGGGAAAGCGCGAGGATTCAGATTGTTGATGACTCAGATGAAAAGTGGGGTCATATTTTAATTGATGATATTGCACAGGTTGAGTAGACTTCAGGATGGTGTGGCGTGCGTGCAGGCCTTGGCATTGGGAATAGCGGTAGTGGATACGTGGGGAGGTGATGCACGCCAGTGTGCTATAGAAGTATGGTGAGTGTAGATCTTTGAAGAGATGGATACTAAGGTGACGCGGGAGCTCTTAGGCAAATAGGTATGTCAAAAGATTATTGCAATATGGGATACTGATGCAAGGATATTCTGTCCGATTTCACCTTACTATAATTTCCCTCCTGCTCGTGTGTGCCTGCGTTTTACGTGTTGTTCTTTTTTCAGGCTTTGTGTTAGGTGATGATCCCGCCTATGCTGATTTCACTTCTCAAATAGTAAGAGGCTCTTATCCCCCCATAGGAACCCATGGGGTTTTTGCCTGCCGCCCGTTGGTGCTCTATGCGATTGCGCTGCCTGTGTACCTTTTTGGCTGGTATGACTGGAGCATCGTACTTCCCATTCTTTTTGCCTCACTGCTTAACACTGTTCTGGTATATTGTGCGGGAACCATTCTCTCAGGCCCCTTGGCAGGAATGTGTGCAGCAGTTGCGTATCTGACCTTTCCGCTCGATGCGGTTCATGCCAGCACCTTGAGTAATGATGTACTTCTCTCAACCTTTGTCTGGGGCGGTGCATTGCTTTTACTGGTAAGCTATGACCGCTACCAAGAGCGGTTCTATTTGTTACTCACTACCCTCTCTGGTTTTATCGTGGGCGCAGCTGTTGCAGTCAAGATTAACGCGATAGTTACTCTACCCATTTTTTTAGTAGTGCTGTTTGTGGTACTGTGGAAAAGAGTAGGGGAGGGAAGCTATAAGATTATAGTCGCCTGGGCTGCGGGATGGTTCGTCGCGAACGTCCTGCTCTGTCTCTTTCTTTACAACCTAAGCGGTGATTTTCTTGCCCACTACCATGCAGAAATGAGGTTCAATTTAGACTACAATCCTTCTGGTTACTATACAGGGAAAGGAAGTCTGGAGCGTACCTTACTCTACTATCCAAAATTAATGGTGGGGATGGAAAAGGAAGGCCATCCCGGGTACCGATTTATGCCCTATGGATATTTTTTCTTGTGTTTCTTCCTCTGTATACCACTTATGGCGTTTAAACGATTTAAGAATCTTAGGCTACCGGCAGTGCTCGCATTGGTATACATGCTTATTATGGAGTTTTCACCTTTAACACTATCTCCCAATTACATTCCTATTCATCGTCTTCCTCGTTTCCTTCATATTGCTTCTCTACCCGCTGCAGTGGTTATCGGTAGTGCTTTTTCTACTTTTTTCCTGTTGCGCAGTAGGGCAGTGAGGATTGGTGCGTGGCTGGTCTTTGGAGTGTTAATCGTTTCTTCGCTCTACTGGTCGTATGTGAAAGCGGCATTTTATAAGGATTGTGCCCTTGATCAACGATGGGCATGGGAAGTTGTTAAAAATACATCTGTGAAAGAAATCATTACCGACATTGAAATGCGCAATTATCTTATGTTTAGGTTCGGGTTTCACCCACCCATGCGTATCCTGCACACTGAACGGTTACCTACTGCGCTACCAACCGATGCATTCATCATCTTGGGTGGGGCCAGAAGACCGGATGTGTACCCAGGGTACTCGGATGCTTGGTACAGGAAGCGCCAGATGGATGGGGAGTTCCTGGTATCAGAAGCTCCTTTTCCGCTCACACCCTGGCGACTTTCAACACTGAAGATCTACCGGACACGCTCAAATGAAAAGAAACAGTTGGTCCAGGAATCACAGTCCACCTCTCCACAGAGGTACCATCAGGATCACCCCGGGATCAAAGGAATGCGTACCATCGCTGAACTTGATGTAGGAGATAGATTTTCTGAAAAGAAATTAAACTATTCTGTTTCTGAAATGAGCTGGTCTGGCAGTAGAGATTTTACCTATCCCAACGGTATAGTGTGTGAAGATGATGGTAAAGCATTCCGTGGCGTGGAAAAAATGATGCTCAAAAATTTAGTTCAAAATAAGCCATTAATTGTAGTGAAGCGGTTGGATCCCACAGTCGCTCATCAAAAAGTAAAGGTGTATTTTCAAGAATCATTCATAGGCGAGTGGTCACCGAACGAGGGAGGGATACCCGGTCATTGGTATGAGAGTTCATTCACCATACCACCTGAATTCGTAACCGATGAAAGTGGGGAGCTTTCATTTTCATTTGTAAAGAGTGATTGCGATATTAATAGCTTTTACTATTGGTTTTTTCAGCCAGAGTGATTTAAACTATCTTTCAAAAATAAGAGTAATGTATGCAAGTATTGCTGCTTAATCCACCAACGCTCGATGATAAGAAATTTATTCGTGAGGGACGCTGTACCCAGGAGCAGGGGGTATGGACTACCCTGTGGCCACCTATCTCGCTCGCTACCATCGGGGCGGTGCTGGAAAGAGATGGCCATGTGGTAAAGATTGTAGATTGTGCCGCACAGGGGGTAAGTTGGAATCACCTTAAGGAGATCATTGACGGTTTTTCTACTGAAGTAGTCATCTGGAGCACAGGAACCCCTTCCGCCAGCAGTGATTTAAGTCTCGCTTCATTTATCAAGAATCATAAAAAACATATTGTGACCGCAGTTTTTGGAACCCATGTCACCGTGTTAGATACCCAGTGCATGGAATCATATCCTGAACTTGATTTTATTATAAGAAATGAGCCAGAGATAACCAGCAAAGAATTGGTGAGGGCTTTGCAGGGGAGGAGAGGGGTTGAGCATGTTTCAGGTATTACCTTTCGGAACAGTGCAGGTGCGGTCGTGAGCACTCCTCCCCGGCCATTTGTTGAAGACTTGGACAGTTTGCCTTTCCCTGCCTGGCATCTGGTGAGCATAGAGTGCTACCGCTTGCCCCTGAGGGGAAAACCATACCTGATGATTGCACCCCTGCGTGGGTGTCCCTTTAGCTGTAGTTTCTGTACCTGTCAGACCTACTATGGCAGGAAGCTGAGGAAACGGTCGGTGGGGAGTGTACTCAAGGAGATTGAACGTGATATCTCACGCTTTGATGTAAAAGACTTTTTCTTCTGGTCAGAGACCTTTGTGATAGATAAGGCGTATGTGAGCGCGCTCTGCTCAGCACTCATTGAGAGTAAGATGGATATTTCCTGGACGGCTAACAGCAGGGTTGATACCGTTGATGCAGGGCTTTTGAAATTGATGGCCAAGGCAGGCTGCTGGATGGTGAGCTATGGCATTGAGTCGGCAAGCCAGAGGGTATTAGATGAGGTGGACAAAGGAACCACGGTTGAACAGGCCTATGAAGCGGTACGCTACGCACGAGAGGCAGGCATAAAAACGGTGGGACATTTTATTTTAGGGCTTCCCGGTGAAACCGAGGGATCGCTTAAGGATACCATCAGGTATGCAAAAAAGTTGGGCCTTGATCTCGCTCAGTTCTACTGTGCGGTACCTTTCCCCGGGAGCAGGCTTTACGAGCGAGCGCTGAGAGAGGGGTGGATAAAGAATTCAGACTTCGGTTACTATCGGCAGGATTACGCCCTCATGGAGCTTCCCACGGTATCTTCCCGGCTGGTTAATAGGTATCGAGCGCGCGCATACAGGAGTTTTTATTTCAGCCTCACCAGGAGCTTTAGAACCCTGAAACTGGTTAACTGGAAAGATGTGGGTAGGATATGGAGTTCGCTGAAAGATTTCTTAGGGTGGTGGAGGAGAAGGCAGTAACCACAATGTAAGATACAATTCCAAATACCAAGCACCAAATCTCAAATAAATCAAAAATCACAATGTTTAAAACAGAAAATTCAAAAAAGTACGATTTGGAGGAGAGAACCCCAACATTTTCAAAGGAGATTATTAGCTTAATACGCAAGGTTCCTAAGACGTTGGCCAATAATGAAATAGCTAAGCAGGTTGTAAGATCATCAGGATCAGTGGGAGCAAATTATATTGAAGCGAATGAAGCGCTCAGTAAAAAAGATTTTGTAATGAGAATTAAGATATGTCGTAAAGAGGCGAAGGAAAGTGTTTATTGGTTGAAACTTATGGAGGTAGAATGTAAAGAAGCGGAGAAGAAAAAAGAAATGCTTATTGATGAAGCTTCACAACTTACAAAGATCTTTAGCACGATAGTAGAAAAAACAAAATGAAGCTTTTCATTTTTTTACTCATAGTATACACATATAAACTCTTTTGTTATGTAGTATTAAGAATTTAACATTTTAGTATTTGGTGTTTAGGTATTTATTGAATTTTTTGTTTGGAATTTAGAGCTTGGTATTTGGAGTTTGTATTTATGTTTGCTATTCAGTGTTTGGAGCTTGGAATTTAATTAATTGTTTGTTATTTGGTGCTTGAAATTTGGGATTTAATTATTGAGGATTGTATATGTACATTCTGGGTATTTGGGATGGTCATGATTCCGGCGCGGCAGTGATAAAAGATAACCAGATTCTCACTGCCTTAAATGAGGAGCGTTTGACGCGGAGGAAACTGGAGATTCATTTTCCCGAACACTCCATCAGGGAGTGTTTAAAGCAGGTAAGCCTCCATCCCGCGGATATAGCACAGATTGCTGTTTCTACCTTCGATTTTTCCAAAACTATGGCACGGGTATTTCCCTACACCAAGGAAGAGTACTACCTCATCAGGAGAAGGAAAAAGGTGCCGGGGAACGTCAGTACCCTCAAGAAGAGGGCGAAGTACAAATTAACTGAGTACGGTCCCAGTGCCCTCACCAGGTGGGTGAGTGAGCTTTGCGTGAAAAAGACTCTCAATAAGTTAGGGTTTAGTCGTTACCAGGTTCACCTGGTAGACCACCACTTATGTCACGTTACTGCTGCTGCGTTTTGCAGCGGATTTAATGAGTGCCTGGTTATTACCATCGACGGCATTGGTGATGCGCTCTCAGGGACCTTCAGTACCTTTGCTCAGGGGAAACTCGAAAGGATTACTCAAATCTCAGGCAGACATTCTCTGGGTATCTTCTTTGAACATGTGACCAATTTAATGAATATGAGGGAGCTGGAAGATGAGGGTAAGGTGATGGCGCTGGCAAACTACGCCTACCCCATACCTGATGCTGAAAACCCGCTGCTTGATTTCATCGAGATCAATGGTGTGCAGGTGAAGTGTAAATATGGTACGCTCAAGATGTACGATGAGCTAAAAAAAATACTGTGGAAATATCCTTCTGAGCAGTTTGCCTACATGGCGCAGCGGACTTTGGAGGTAAAGATACTGGAGCTGGTGAAACATGGCATCGCCGCCACTGGTTTGCAACGGGTGGCACTAGCGGGGGGTGTGTTTTCCAATATTAAGGTAAATATGCTCATCCGTACCCTCCCGGAAGTGAAGGGTTGTTTTGTCTTTCCTCACATGGGAGACGGGGGTCTTGCCCTGGGTGCTGCCCTTGCCGCCAATTATGAATTGAACGGGGTGCACTCCTATTCTTTAGATGATGTGTATTGGGGTGTTGACTATTCAGAGGATCAGATACAATCGGCTCTCAGTACAAGCGGATTGGAATATAGCTACTCTGAGCATATCGAGGAAGAAGCGGCAAAACTCATTGCTCAAGGCTCTATCATCTTCTGGTTTCAGGGGAGGATGGAGTACGGTCCCCGCGCGCTGGGTCATCGGAGTATTCTGGCGCTTCCCAATTCCAAGAGAATCAGGGATCTCCTCAATCTGCGATTGAAGATGAGGGTGTGGTATCAACCCTTCTGTCCCACTATGCTCGAGGAAGATGCGCAGGTGTATCTCGAAGACTATGATCTGCCCAATCGCTTTATGACCATGGGGTACATGGTGAGAGATGAGAAGAGGGATGAGATTGAGGGGGTACTCAGTGTTGATGGAAGCTGCAGACCCCAGATTATTAACGGTAATGATTCTCGTTACGGGAGGTTGCTTACCCATCTGAAAAAGTTGACTGGTCAGGGAGTGATACTCAATACCAGCTTCAATATTCATGGGGATCCCATGGTATGTTCACCCGAAGATGCACTCGATACGCTTAAGAGAACCCGTAATGAGTATCTGGTAATGGGTAACTATTTAGTAAAGGGGGCGCGATGAAAAAAATACCTCAATCTTTTTATTTTATCATAAGCGGTGTGCTTTTCTTGATAGGGGCGCTGGTGCTGCGCTGGTGGATTGTTTCTTACCACGAGTGGAATTTGAGGGAGCATCTGATCATTATGTCGCCACTTTTTTTAGAGATAATTTTCTTTCTGGTGGTGGTAGCGGTGGGTATCAATATCAAGGTTTTTAAAAAGGTGTTTGCCGGAGTTCCCAGGCGTATCTGGCTCTACCTTGCTGCCATAGTTATCGTCGGTCTCTTTATTACCATGTTTATTGCCCCGCGTGAGCACCGGATTTACTATGATGAGGATATCTATGAGAATATCGGGCAAAATATCGCTTACCTAAAAAATACCGGCGCCTACTTTTCAGAAGATTATGAGCCAAGCTTCACGAATCTGTGGAAGAGGTTTATTGGTCGTGCGGGGATGTGTAATGAGGGTACCATTGAGTATGGCGAGTATGCCTGCAATCGCCTGGAGTATAATAAGGAGCCTAATGGCTGGGCATACCTTTTGAGTGTGGTATTCAGACTCTTTGGGGTTCATGAACTCGCCGCCTTTCTTACCACCAATGTGCTCTATGCGTTCATGGTAATCACAGTGTTTTTGATAGGCTACTTATTGAGTGAAAATGCACTGGTAGGTCTCTATGCGGCTTTAATGTGCGCTCTGACACCGGAGCTCATTATCTGGTCTAATACCACCGCGGTCGAGCCGAGCGCTGCCTTTTTCCCCGGAGTGGCGCTCCTCTGCACTCTTATATTTATTAAAAGCAGGGAGGTGAAATCACTCTTTCTCGCAGTGGTGATGACTGCGTTTGCCATACAGTTCAGGCCAGAATCAATCATGTTACTTGCAGTCATTGGATTGGCGCTGCTTTTCTGGAGCAGGGATGAATTTAAAAAGCCGGAATTGTATCTTATGCTGGCTCTCTTCTTTATTCTGATTATTCCTCACCTGGTTCACCTCTATGCAGTTAAGAACATAGGGTGGGGCAGCTCCGGGCCTAAGTTTTCTAGTTCGTATTTCAATGATAATTTTAAGGTAAATTCCCTCTTCTATCTGAAGAATGTGTGGTTCCCGCTTCTCTTTACCGTTCTTTTTATAGTAGGAATTGCTTTTAAAGGAGGAAAAAAAGAGGGAACCTTTGCCTGGAAAGAGAAAACCTTGATACTGCTCTGGTTTCTTCTGTTCTGGGGAATATTTATCTTCTTCTATGCAGGAAGTTATGGTTATGGAGCAGATGTGCGATTTTCTCTCCTCTCGTATATGCCGTTTGCCCTGATTGCGGGAAATGGAGCGGCATCGTTCACAAATCTCATTACTCAGAAATTTAATAAACATATAAACTTTATTCTGGCTGCTTTCATAATCGTTTCTTTCATTCCCTTTCTTCCCTCTATACGAGCGATCACCCAGGAGGCATGGGGTGCAAGGGCAGACCATCGGTTTGCCAGGGAGATGGCAAAGATGATTCCTGATGATTCGCTCGTGCTCACCCACAATCCCAATATGTTCCTCTTGTGGGGTAAAAGCGCTGCCCAGGCTTCTCTTGCGACGGAACATAGTAGAGATTTTAAGAGGCTCTTTTACCAGTATCGGGGAGGCATCTATTTTCACTATAACTTCTGGTGTAATGTGCCTGACCCGCTGCAGAATTCATTCTGTAAAAATATTTTGGAGAAATTCAACTGTACGCTGGTGGTGTCTTATAAGGAACAGGATTATAAGTTTGAGTTGTATAAGATAGAAAAGAAAGAGGAGAAACCAGTGACCGCTGAGTGATAAGCATCTTTTTTTACTTGCTGTGCCAAATACTGTGTGGTATTAAATGCGAGCCAAACATATTTGAAATTTTGGTGTTGCCTTTTTTCGGTCATCCCTGCGAAAGCAGGAATCTATAGTTAACAACTCAAAATTCTTTCAGGATTCCCGCCTGCACGGGAACGACAATACTTATTACTCATCGTGAGAGGAAAATTCTGAGATTCATACATGTATGAATCTATTTTATAAATAAAGTTTTATAAAATAGTCAAACAAGAAATTTAATAGTGCCCCGGTAATAAAAAACGGGGCGTTTTTTTTACCTTGTAGCTTTATAAAAAAATCCTTAGATTAACATTCCTTTAGCTTACGCAACTGGGGGAATTTTTGCTTAAGTATTTTTGTTCACTGACGATATTATATATAAACATTTTAAAGGTCTATATCTTTGGGGAGATGTGATTGCCACAAAAGGTATTTGACCTGCTCTTTTGTGTTTTAAATCCCAAATCTCAAGCACTACCTTATAAATAAGTTTCAATGTAAAGAATAGCAAAACAACAATTTAGTTCATAGCTTTAGTGCTATTACAGATACATTGCAGTGAGTAGGTTTTAACCAACAAGAAGTTAGGAGGTATAAGATGAAAAGGGGAATCGTATGTGCAGTGGTAGGACTATTTTTAGCAGTAGTTATTGCAGGCAACGGCTGGACGGGGGAAGCGGAAAGGGCAAAGGTGGTATCTAAAAAACATACCAACACCATAATGAAACTCGATGCCCAGACCATGCTTAAATGGAAGGAATATTACCAGAATGCTCCACGGGTATATATTGACAGGAAAATGATGCAGATACCTTTTAAGACCTCAGTTAATCTATTAACCCACCTCCAGTATACTCCAAGTGAAAGGGATCAGGGGCAGTGCGGTGACTGCTGGCTGTGGGCAGGAACCGGGGTGATGGAGATTGCCCACTCAGTGCAGAATAGTGTGAAGGATCGTCTCTCCATCCAGTATGTAAACTCCTGCAATACTACCAGTAATGGATATGCGTGCTGCGGTGGGAATACTGGGCATGTAAGCAACATTTATAGCACGACTGGGTTAGCCATCCCCTGGTCCAATACCAATGCCAGTTTTCAGGATGGCGGCAGGACCTGTGACAATGGTTCAAGCCTGGTATCGTGTAGCAGTATTGCAACCAGTCCGAATTATGGTATTACTAGTATTTCTGACCAGGTGATCGAGACCCTTAACCAGGATCAAGCTACCGCCATTGCCAATATCAAGGCCGTGCTTAATCAGAATAAGGCAATCTGGTTCGCATTCACTTTAGCGAATGACAGCGACTGGCAAGTCTTTTTTGATCATTGGAACAATCAGTCTGAAAGCGATGTCTTCAGCTATGACTCTTTAAGCGGTCATGCCTATATAGATGGGGAGGGTGGTGGACATGCGATATTACTGGTGGGTTATGATGACTCTGGTGCTAACCCTTACTGGGTGATGTTAAATAGCTGGGGTACCACTACCAATAGGCCTAATGGTCTTATGCGAGTTGCTATGAATTCAAATTATAACGACTATTTTACTTATGAGGGGAGCAACTATGGTATGATTGAGTTTTGGGAGATCGATGTAGCTTTTACCGGAGGTACGGTTACCACCACCATCGGTCCTAACACTACTACCACAATTCCTTCGTCAACTACCACTATAGGAAATTGCCCACCATCTTATCCTGTTGATTGTGGAGGTGGTTTTTGTTGTCCAATAGATTACCCAGTCTGTTGTAATAGTATTGGTGGCTGTTGTGCCCAGCAATACCCGGTTTGTTGCGGCGATGGCTATTGTTATGCGAATGCACCGGATTGTACCTGTCCAGTGGAACAAGCTCTTAGCGGTGATGATAGTAAATTGGATGTACTAAGAGAGATGAGAGATACTAGGATGAGGAGCACAGCAAAAGGACAATTACTTGTAGACCTTTATTATGAACACGCTGAAGAGATATTGAAGATTCTAAGTGCTCACGAAGTGTTAATGGCGCATACAGCTGTGGTAATTAATAGAGTTGTTGAAAAAGCAATGCTTCTCAACACTGGCCAAGCTGTAACCATTGACCAGGAACTATCTGATAGCATCTTAGAGGTGGCAGATGCAATTGAGGCAGACGCAAGTCCTGATCTCAAGATGGCTATAAAGTTGGTCAAGAATGGGATTACGACAGAAAGTATATTCAGGGAGCTAGGTATTCCCGCTAAGAAAAAGTAATAGGCCGTAACTAATAATTATCAACTTAAGAGCAGAGCCTTTTTTAAGGCTCTGCTCTTCGCTTTTAAGATGGGCTGACCAACATTGATTGAATCACCTATATTTTAACTTGACAATACCTGCTCTTACGTTTATAAGTGTTGTAAAAATGATTAGTTATACATCTTTCTACAATTGTATGGAAGGGAGTGAGATAACTATATGATAGGCAAAGAAATCAGATTGGAGAGAATTATCAACAGGAATACCAGGAAGACGGTGATTATCCCGATGGACCACGGGGTGAGCAGCGGGCCCATCAAGGGCTTGTTGGATATGAAGTATATTATCGGTGAGGTAGCCAAAGGTGGTGCCAATGCCATCGTTATTCATAAAGGGCTGGTAGGCTCAGGTCACCGGGGGAGAGGAAAGGATGTGGGCCTCATCATTCATTTGTCAGCAAGCACCAGTCTCTCGCCAGACCCTAATGCCAAGATGCTGGTCTGCACGGTGGAAGAGGTGATAAGGCTGGGTGCGGATGCAGTATCGATCCATGTCAATATCGGGGCGGAGGATGAAAAAACCATGCTTAAGGATTTTGGTGAGGTTACCAAAACCTGCCAGAGGTGGGGGATGCCACTGCTTGCCATGGTATATCCCAGGGGTCCAAAGATACAGAATGAGTATGATGTAAAAGTGGTAAAACACGCTGCCCGGCTGGGTGCAGAGCTGGGTGCCGATATTGTGAAGGTCTCCTACACTGGTTCTCTTGAGAGCTTTAAAGAAGTGGTGGAGGGGTGTTTTGTACCGGTGGTGATTGCGGGGGGACCAAAGATGAGTACCGATAAAGATATACTAGAGATGGTAAAAGGTTCCATTGAGGCGGGAGGCGCGGGGGTTTCCATTGGAAGGAATGTCTTTCAACATGATCACCCTTCCCTGATTGTGAAGGCGATTTCCAGCATTGTTAACAAGAACATAACAGTTGAAGAAGCGCTAGAGATTTTAGGGGAAAAGTAATGAAGATTGTGTGGGTAAAGGCATCGCCCTGGAAAAAAGAGATTGTAACCACCGCACTCGAAAGTGGTGCCGATGGGATAGTGGTGCCCAAAGGATACAGTGGAAAGGTAAAGAAGCTGGGGGTAATTAAAACCATTGCGGTAGATGGTGACCTTAAGCTGGGCAAAGATGTGGTTGAGTGGGAGATTAAGGGGAAGGCTGATGAAGGGAAGATTCTAGCTTTAAGCAAATCGAAGAAGGTGATCGTGAAAACCAAGGATTGGACGATTATCCCGCTGGAAAACCTGATTTCTCAAACGGAGAATCTTATCGTAGAGGTGAAAGATTCAAAAGAAGCAAAGACCATGCTTAAGATTCTGGAGAAGGGGGTAGATGGTGTCCTGCTTACTACCAGGGATCTTAATGAGATCAAGAAGACGGTGAGTATGGTAAAAGAAGTAACAGAGCATATTTCACTCTGCATTGCACAGGTAACGAGGGTGGAGTCATTGGGAATGGGAGACAGGGTATGTATTGATACCTGCGCTAATATGGGGATAGGTGAGGGCATGCTCATCGGTAATAGCAGCAGCGGGATGTTTTTAGTTCACTCTGAATCCATAGAAAACCCCTACGTTGAGCCGAGACCCTTCAGGGTAAATGCAGGGCCAGTGCATGCCTATGTCAGGGTGCCAGATGGTAAAACCAAATACCTCTCGGAACTGAAATCTGGTGATGAGGTTGCAATTATTAACTACAGGGGTCAATGCCAGAGGTCTATTGTGGGGAGAACCAAGGTTGAAAAAAGACCCCTCATGCTTCTTGAAGCCGAGTGCAGGGGTAAAACCATCTCAACCATTCTTCAAAATGCTGAGACCATTCGGCTCACTCAGCCCAATGGTAAACCTATCTCGGTGGTGGAACTTAAAAAGGGAAATAAAGTCCTTGCCTTTTTAGAAGAAGCCGGCAGACACTTTGGGATTAAAATCGAAGAAACGATTAAAGAAAAATAGTAGTAAATTGCCGGTCACGGGTGAACAGCATCCAGCGGTCAGCAATCAAGAAATAGGATTCAAGGGGTCAAGGATTCAAGGGCTCAAGAGAAAATCCAAATTCCAAAATCCCCAATTTTCCAATCTTTCATCCCACATCCCACATTCAATTCCTTAATCCCTATCTCACATCCTTCAATCTTTCAATAATAAGATTTTTTATTTGATGATTTTCTCTTATGGTATTACAATAACAAATAATACTTAAAGGCTGGCAAGCTAGCAAGCCTGCAAGTCAAAATTATTTTAAGTTGTTTGCTTCGGTTTTCGAATTTAAAACTACTATGCCTGCTAACCTGACTCCCCAATACTTAGAAGCAGAAGAAAACTACCGCCAGGCTAAGACCGTCCAGGATAAGCTGAAGTGCCTGCAGGAGATGCTGGCAATTATTCCCAAGCACAAGGGTACCGAGAAGCTTCAGGCGCAGATTAAAACCAGAATTGCCAAGCTGAAGCAGGAGTCTCAAAAAAAGCACGCGACCAGGAGAGAGGGAGATACCTATAACATTAAGAGAGAAGGAGCTGGTCAGGTAGTGTTGGTGGGACTTCCTAACGTGGGTAAATCGGAGCTGGTTGCCTCCATTACCAATGCCTCTCCCGAGGTGGCTGACTATCCTTTTACTACCCGCAAACCTACCCCAGGAATGATGGAGTATGAAAACATACAGATACAGTTAATCGATATGCCTCCCCTCACCAAAGAGGAGTATCACGAGTCCTGGATACCACAGCTTATAAGAAATGCGGATGCACTGCTGATGGTAATTGACTTAAGTGAAGACAGTATTCCCCAGATGAATACCCTCTGTGAGATACTGGAAAGTTTTAAGGTGAAACCCAGGATGTTGGGTGGCCTGATTGAAGAAGAGGAGGAGCTTGAGTTTTTCGAGGACAAAGTATCACATAAAAATACCGTTATGGTGGGAAATAAAAGTGATTCTGAATTGGCTGAGGTGAGTCTCGAGGAATTGAGAGAACGCTACGGAGATCAATTTTCCCTCATTTCGATTTCTACCAGGAAAGAGGAAACCTTAAAGTCGTTAAAGAGAAAGGTTTTTGAGTCTCTGCACATCATTCGCATTTATACCAAGCCGCCTGGAAAGCCGGCAGATTTGACTGCTCCTTACATCAGGCCCGCGGGCAGCACGGTGGAGGATATTGCAGGACATGTCCATAAAGACTTTTTGGAAAAGCTTGCCTTTGCACGCCTCTGGAGGGGCGATAAATTCCAGGGTCAAAGGGTACAAAGAGATTTTGTGCTTGAGGATGGGGATGTGATTGAGTTGCATATTTAATAAGGGTCACATCTTAATTATTAACTATTCATGTTGGGTGAAGGGATTCAGGGATTGAGAAATTGGATGTGGGATTTGGGTGAGTTTGCAGATTGCTGACCGCTGGATGCTGGATACAAGATGCTAGATAGATGAAATAAAATTAAGGAATTAAGGAATTGGGGGATTGAGGAATTGGTAAGTGAAGAACGATATTTCTAATTTTAAATTATCATAGTGTGGAGGTGTAACGTGAGATCATTACTCAGTATCTTTTTGCTTTTTTTAGCAGGGTGTACCTGTTTTTCGATCCCTCTGCTTGAACAAACAAAAGAATTTGATGAGACGGTTGTGTCGGGCAAAGGGAGGGATAAGATACTGCTCATAGATGTCTCTGGCGTGCTCTCTACCGGGGAGAAAGGTGGTTTAAATCCTTTCCGGGAAGAAGTAAGTATCGTTTCCCGCATACAGGAGGAGCTGAAAAAGGCGGCAGAAGATGAGAGAATTATAGGTGTGGTCTTAAGAATTAACAGCCCGGGTGGAACGGTTACTTCGAGTGATATCATTTATCGGGAGATCACTAAGTTCAAGGAGGCGAAAAAGGTACCGGTGGTAGCCAGTGTAATGGAGCTAGCCGCGTCCGGTGGCTACTATGTTGCTCTTTCCGCAGATACTATCATTGCCCATCCTACCTCAGTTACAGGCAGTATTGGGGTGATTGCCCTCAAACTGAACGCGAAAGGCCTTATGGAAAAGATTGGTATTGAAGATGAAACAATCAAAGCGGGAGATAAAAAAGACCTCTGGTCTCCCTTTAGACCTAACACTGAGGAGGAGAGAAAAATCCTGCAGGATATGTTGGACAACTTTCATAAACGATTTATGGAAATAGTGGCAGCGGGGAGAAAAGAACTTACTCAGGAGGAGATAAGGAAACTTGCTGATGGAAGGGTATTCACTGCAGAGCAGGCGGTTCAAGACAAACTGGTAGATAAGATTGGTTACCTTGATGATGCTATTGAACAGGTGAAAGAGAAGGCAGGAGTAAAGAAGGCCAGGGTAATTATGTACCACCGACCCTACCGGTATAAGAACAACATCTATTCAAAAGCAATGGATTCAGATTTCAATATCAACCTGATCAATATAGATTTGGGAAGGATACTTGATGGTATGGGATTGAAATTTATGTACCTGTGGCTTCCCTGAACCCTGAAGGGGAAAATCCCAATTCTAAATCTCAAATTTCGAAAAGAAGCTTTCAGCTATCAGCAGAAAAATAGGATTCGAGGGTTTAAGAGAAATTCCAAAATCCCCAATTTCCCAATCTTTCATCCCAGATCCCATATCTCACATCCCACATCTCATATTCAGAATCCAGTATCCAGAATTTCTACTTCTTCCAATACTCCTTTAACCCAGTCCGTATCTTAGCCAGGTCTTTGGCATAGCCATAGAGATGGAGCCCCTTGGAAGAGACAATCATCTCACCATCCTTAACACCTATCTGGCTTGCCATATATTCTTTCACCTGTTGAAAACCAGCTAGGTTTGCCGGAAAGCCACTCCACAAATCCCAGCTTCTGAAATAGATGATGAAGTGCAGCTTGTTGTTGCGTATGCGGGTGTCGATATGCCGCAAGCAGGGAGGGTCATCCAGATCGATATCAGAAGGCTGACCTACCTGCATGATGAGCTGGTTGGTACCGAAACCATATTTCTTGTAGCGCTCGACTACCTTATCCATTGAGATTAAAAGCCGCTCACCGTAGGTGTATTGTTCATTTTCTTCCTTCTCACCACTCAACAAATAATGCGCCACGTATTCATCAACATATTCCTGGGTAGTGGGAGGAGGGATGCCAAGACCTGGGGGAATATCGGGTATGTGGGGTTTGACACCAGGGTACTTGATGTGAATGGTGATGTAGTCAAATTCCCGTCTTACCTGACCCGCGTAGCTTCCCTGATCGATGGTATACTCTGGTACCCCTTCTTTCAAAATGTGCCACAGCGCCTGAAACCAGGCATCAGGTAAGGTGGTTGCCTCAATCGTAACCAGTTCCATTATTATTTACTCGTGTTATTTTGACTGTTACATTAATTTTTGAAAATAGCATTGACGTGTCTTTAAAGTCAAGGGTTTTGAGGCAGTAAAGTAGTGAGCTGGAATAGTGGAGAGGACTTACCTTCTCTTTTCTGATGGTGCATTAATACCCGTCAAGAATTATTAGTCTTGACACAGCCCGAGAATTTAGCTATGTTTATGAATAGTTAGGAAATTGTTTTCTAAACACGGTTGATGAGGGAGTAGTAGATAGGCCATACTATAATTTCTACCGGCTTGCAGGCTTGCGAGCTTTGTCGTGTGCAGGTCTTAATTTTTATTTGAGTGGTGTGCTATGTCATGGCGAGAAGGTCAGGGAAGAGCCCCCTGGGAAAAGGGTAATGGTGGCTCGCAACCAGATTTTGATGAGATTTTTAAGAATATTAAGAGTAATTTTAGACGTGGCGGTTTTAACCTGCTTGTGATCATTGCTGCCATAATCTTATTATGGGTAGTGTTTTCCTCTGCCTATACCGTAGGAGTCAATGAGGTAGGTATTATCAGGAGATTCGGTAAGTATGTGAGAATGACCACTCCGGGCCTCCACTTCAAGCTTCCCCGGGGCATAGAAAACCTCACTAAGATAAAGGTAAAATTTGTCTATACCGAAGAATTTGGTTTGAGGACATTACGACCGGGCATAAATACAGAATATGCTCCCAGTAAGCAGTTTCTCAATGAATCGCTGATGCTCACGGGAGATCTTAATTGTGCGATTGTTCCCTGGATAGTACAGTACAGAATTGGTGATCCCTACAAATACCTCTTTAAAGTGAGAAATGTCCCTGCAACCTTGAGAGATATGTCGCAGTCAGTGGTACGGTTGGTGGTTGGTGACCGCAGCATTAATGAGGTGATCAGTAAAAGGGAAGAGATTGCCACTGAGGTGAAGGTAAAGCTTCAGAAGGCATTAGATGATGCGGACACAGGGATAAAACTGGTAAATGTGGAGCTCAAGAAGACCAATGTTCCTGAGCAAGTGCAATCATCTTTTAATGAGGTGAACCAGGCGGTGCAAGAGAAAGAGCGGTTAATCTATCAGGCAAGGGAAGAGTACAACAAGATTATCCCTAAAGCAAGGGGTGAGGCGGAGCAAACTATTAAAGAAGCAGAAGGGTATGGCCTGGACAGGATAAACAGGGCAAAAGGGGATGCCAGCAGATTCCTGGCACTCTGGAAAGAATATACTAAGGCCAAAGATGTGACCAGGAGGCGACTCTATCTTGAGGCAATGAATGTAGTGCTTCCCAAATTGGGTAATAAGTATGTCATTGATCCTGATCAAAAAGGGCTGCTTCCACTATTAAATCTCCAACAGAATGGAGAGGGGAAATGAGGAATGTGACTTTGGTAGCAGTTGGGGTGTTTGTGCTTTTTATTATCCTGAGCACGGCTGCCTTTGTAGTGGATGAGACAGAGCAGGTGGTAATAACTCAGTTTGGCAAGGCAATAGGTGAATCAACCAAAGAGGCAGGTTTGCATTTTAAGATACCGCTTATTCAGGAGGCTAATTATTTTCCGAAAAACCTTCTGGAGTGGGATGGGGAACCTGGTCAGATGCCTACCCTGGATAAAACCTATATCTGGGTGGACACCTTTGCTCGATGGAGAATTAGTGATCCCCTCACTTTTTTTGAGACGGTGAATAATGAAGTCGCAGGACATAAGAAGCTTGATGATATCATCGATCCAGCTACCTGGAATTTTATTACCTCTCATCATCTCATCGAAGCGGTGAGGAACAGTAAACGGGAGATGGATATCAGTGAGGTAGGAGTGGATGAGACGACCAGAGAGGCAATAGTGAAACCAATTCAGGTAGGTAGGGAACAGATTGCCAGGGGGATTATGGAACAAGCAAAGCCAAAGCTGGCACAGTTCGGGATCGAGCTGGTGGATGTGAGAATCAAGGGCATCAATTATGTGCAGGAGGTGCAGGAAGCGGTTTACAACCGGATGATTGCAGAGAGAAGACAGATTGCAGAAAAATTCCGCTCAGAGGGTAGGGGAGAGAGCTCAAAGATTGCAGGCGACAAAGAAAAAGAGCTTAAGAAGATCACCTCTGAAGCTTACAAAAGGGCACAGGAGATAAAGGGAGAAGCCGACGCAGAGGCAACCATGATTTATGCTGAAGCCTATAATAATGATCCTGAGTTATATACCTTTGTTAAGACACTGGAGATTTATAAAGATTCACTTGATGAAAAAACCTGGTTAATGTTTACCACCAAGAGTGATTTCTTTAAATACCTCAAGAGTTATTATGCTCAGTGAGGAGAGAGAAAGATAAGAGGAGGTATCTGTTATGGCGCATAAAAAATCAGGAGGAAGTTCATGTAATGGAAGGGATAGTTCTGGCAAGAGGAGAGGAGTAAAGCGATTTGCCGGTCAGCTGGTGAAAGCAGGAAGCATTATTGTAAGACAAGTAGGCACGAGGGTGCATCCTGGTGACAATGTAGGGATGGGAAGGGATTATACCATCTTTGCTAAGATTGATGGCATTGTAAAGTTTGAGAGATGGGGTAAGGAAAAGAGAAAGGTAAGAGTATGTGCGGTCAGTTAACGGTTCATGAGATTCATTGATGAGGCAAAAATCACGGTGGTCTCGGGCAGTGGTGGCCGTGGATGTGTGAGCTTCAGGCGAGAAAAGTTTGTTCCCCGGGGCGGCCCTGATGGAGGAGATGGTGGTAGGGGGGGAGACATTATCCTCGTGGCTGATGAGGAATTGGAATCGTTAATTGATTTCCGATATAAAAGATACTATAAAGCTCGATCAGGAGCTCATGGTAAAGGTAAAAAGAAGCATGGTAAAAATGGGGGAAACCTGATCATACCGGTTCCGGTGGGAACTCTGGTGCGGGATGACTCTGCCAATGAGCTTTTAAAGGATTTAACTGCAGCGGGAGAGAGGATAGTTGTTGCGAAGGGAGGATTGGGGGGAAAAGGAAATGCTCACTTTGTGAGTGCTACCCGGCAAGCCCCTCGATATGCCCAGAAAGGAGAAGCAGGAGAGGAACGCTCGATCAGGCTTGAATTGAAATTGCTGGCAGATGTAGGCATTATCGGGTTGCCCAATAGTGGTAAATCAACCTTGATATCTAAAATATCTGCTGCGCGACCTAAGATTGCAGATTATCCTTTTACCACCTTAAGCCCCTGTCTGGGGGTAGTGAGGTTTGATGAAGCCAGCTCTTTTGTGGTTGTTGATATCCCTGGCTTGATAGAAGGCGCTCACCAGGGTAGTGGTCTGGGAACTACCTTTCTGCGTCACATAGAACGGACCAATATTCTCATCCATCTCATTGATGGTTCTCTTACAACCCCTCTTGATCCCACAAAGGCTTTTAAAATCATACATAATGAGCTTACACTGTATAACCCCTCTCTTGCCACTAAGCCCCAGATAATCGCAATTAATAAAATGGATTTGCCTGATGCTCAGGAGAATCTTCCTAAGATTAAGAGAGATTTTAAAAAACTCGCCGTAGAGATTTTCCCCATTTCTGCAGTAACCGGTAGAGGGATAAAGCCACTCCTCTCAGAGGTGATTAAAAAGATATCAGACGGTAAAGAGGTTAATAAAGTAAAATATTAGCTATATTTTATAAAAGTTTGATTTATATATACTATGTTATCATTGAGAAGAGAAATTCTGAGTCGGGTAAAAAGGGTGGTGCTGAAGGTGGGAAGCAGTGTTCTCACCTCAGGAGGCGATGCATTAACACTCGAGGTATTTAGAGATTTAACCAAAAGCATTGCTACTCTGAGAGAAAAAGCGTATGAGATTATCATCGTATCTTCAGGCGCTATTGTAGCAGGCAGAAGGGACCTTGGGTGCGTTGATAAGCCAAAAAGTATTCCTCAAAAACAGGCTGCTGCTGCCATAGGGCAAACGCGATTGATGTGGCACTATGAGGAGTGCTTCAAAAAGTACGGGCAAACCATAGCTCAAGTTTTGCTTACCCATGATGATCTGAGTTGCCGCAGTCGTTTCTTGAATGCGCGTAATACACTTTTTACCTTGCTTCAGTGTGGGATTATTCCTGTCATTAATGAGAATGATTCGGTGGTAGTGGATGAAATCAAGTTTGGAGACAATGATGTCCTCTCCGCACTTGTCACCAATCTGGTGGATGCTGATTTACTTTTGATCTTAACTGACCGGGATGGGCTTTATGAAAGGGATCCCAATCGCCATAAGGATGCGGCACTGATAAAGGTGGTGGAGGAGATAACGGGCAGGATTGAAGAAATGGCCAAAGGCGGCACCAGTAAGGTAGGTACCGGGGGAATGGTATCTAAGGTCAGTGCTGCCAAAAACGCTTCTCTCTACGGGATTCCCACCATCATAGCTAACGGTAAGGTGAAAGGGATTATCACCAAGGTTTTTGGCGGAGAGGAGGTGGGTACGGTCTTCCTCCCCAGGGTGACCAAACTTTCAAGCCGCAAGCACTGGATTGCCTTTAATCTAAGGCCAAAGGGGACGCTGGTAGTTGATGAAGGTGCCAGAAAGGCCATTGCGGAGAGAGGAAAAAGCCTGCTCGCGTCTGGAGTGGTAGAGGTGGTGGGACATTTCAGTTTTGGTGATGCGGTGAGATGTGTTGATGCTCAAGGGGTAGAATTTGCCAGAGGTTTGGTGAACTATCGTTCTGAGGAGCTGAGTAAGTTGAAGGGGGCACACAGCCGGGATATAGAAAAGATACTTGGCTATAAATATTATGATGAGATTATCCACCGTGATGATCTGGTAGTAGTGCAGGGTGAATAGTATGGAAATAGCTCAGCAGGTTTTAGCTATTGCGCAGGCAGCCAGGGAGGCATCGCGCACACTCGCTTATATTTCTTCCTCGCTCAAGAACAAGGTGTTAGGTGAGATAGCGGATGAACTGCAGGGCAGTAAGGAAATGCTCACCAGGGAAAATGAAAAGGATATAGATGATGCCCGCAAAAAAGGGCTCTCTCCTGCGCTGATAGACCGTCTGAGGTTGAGTGATAAGGTACTCAACTCAATGGTAGCGGGTATTCATGAGGTCGTGGAGCTCCCTGACCCGGTTGGTGAGGTGGTTTCAATGTGGAAGAGACCGAATGGCTTGCTGGTGGGGAGAGTGAGAATACCTCTTGGGGTGATTGCGATCATCTATGAATCACGCCCCAATGTGACCGTTGATGCTGCCGCACTGTGTTTGAAATCGGGTAATGCGGTTATTTTGCGAGGGGGCAAAGAGGCACTCCACTCAAATCAGGCACTTGCCCGGATCATGCAGGAGGTTATCAGAAGGAATGGTATCCCCGAAGGTGCAGTTCAGTTAATCCCTGTGGCAGAGAGAGAGGCCGTATATGAATTGCTTACCTTAGAGGACTACATCGATCTGGTGATTCCTCGCGGGGGAGAGGAACTCATCCGGGCGGTGGTTTCACACTCACGTATTCCGGTAATTAAGCACTACAAAGGGGTGTGCCACATTTTTGTTGATGAGAGCGCTGATGAAGCGATGGCAGAAGCCATCGTGGTAAATGCCAAGGTGCAGCGTCCGGCAGTCTGCAATGCCTTAGAGACCCTTTTGATACACGAGGTGATTGCCCCCCGTTTTCTTCCCAGAATGGTGAGCAGGCTCAAGAAAGAAAAGGTGGAGGTGAGGGCATGTGAGAGGTGCCGGGCCATCGTGCCTGACCTCAAGGAAGCAGGGGAGGATGATTGGTATCAAGAATACTTGGATCTGGTGCTCTCAGTAAAAATAGTATCCACCATAGAGGAGGCAATGCATCATATTGCCAAGTATGGTTCTCTGCACACCGATGCCATTATCACCTCTGATTATGCACATTCCCAGTTGTTCTTACAGAAGGTGAATTCTTCAGTAGTGCTGGTTAATGCCTCTACTCGATTTAACGATGGAAACCAGTTAGGGTTGGGTGCTGAGATAGGGATCAGTACCACCAAGCTTCATGCCTTTGGGCCCATGGGCTTACAGGAACTTACCACCTGCAAGTTTGTGGTGTATGGAAGCGGGCAAATTCGTGAGGGGTGACTGACCGAGGGAAAGAGGGAACACCTCATGCGTGTAGGACTTTTCGGAGGAACATTCAACCCGGTGCATTGGGGTCATTTAAGGGCTGTTGAAGAAATACGTGAGAGGTGTGACTTAGGTCGGGTGATTTTTATTCCCACTAATATATCTCCCCACAAGGAGTCTGAGGAGATTATCTCTGCGTCCCATCGGATGAACATGCTTGAGAGCGCGATCGAGGGTAACCCCTCGTTCACCATCTCTGAGGTAGAGCTTACCCGTGTGGGAAGATCCTATTCGATAGAGACGATCACCCATTTTATCAGTACCTATGGAAAAGAGTTGACCCTTTTTTTTATTTTAGGTATAGATGCTTTTTTAGAGATTGAGAGCTGGAAAAACTATCAGGAGATTTTTACTCTTTGTAATTTTATTGTAATGAGCAGGCCAGGCTATGAGGTAAGGGAACTACCTCAGATTATTCCTGCACCGCTGAGGAGGGAATTCCGTTTCCACCCTGATGAGAAGAGATTCATAAACAGCGCTCACCTTTCTATTGACTTTAAGGAAATTACCGCACTGGATATTTCTTCCCACTCCATCAGAATGCTGATAAAAGAGGGGCATTCCATTAAATATTTAGTTCCAGAAAAGGTAGAGGAGTATATAAAAATACACAAACTCTATAGCTAGCATTTAAATCTAGGAGTAATGGTAAAAAAGAAAAATCAAAAATTTGAACTGTGTGTGAAAGCTGCCTTAAAGAAAAAGGCATTTGACGTGCTCATTCTTGATATCGGAGCAATTTCTTCATTTGCCGATTACTTTATTATATGCAGCGGGAGTTCTCATCGGCAGGTTCAGGCTATTGCGAGCTCAATAGAAGAGGAATTAAAAAAGAAGGGGATCCGCCCACTGGGGAGAGAGGGCTTCAATGAGGGCACCTGGATCCTTCTTGACTACGATGATATTATCATCCACGTCTTCTATCATACCACCCGGGAGTTTTATGGCCTGGAGAGACTGTGGGCGGATGCGCCGATTGTAGAACTTACCCCCAAGAAAAAATAACTTCATTAAGTAAACAGATGGGTACTCTACTGAAGGCACTCCTTGATTTTATCTTCCCACCTTACTGCTTGCTGTGTGGAGCATCTCTCAACGGGGATGAAACGGGGATGTGTGCTCACTGTAGAGCTCAGATACGTTATATTGAAAGCCCGATGTGTAGTCGCTGCGGGAAGCCCTTTTATAGCGAAGTAGTTGCTGACCACCTCTGTGGAGAGTGCCTTACCAGGAAAAGGTATTTCACGATAGCCAGGGCAATGGGGCACTACGATGGGATGCTGAGAGAGGCTATCCACCTTTTAAAATACCGGGAAAAGCAAATCCTCATTGCTCACCTGGGGGAACTTTTAATTGAGCGTATGAGTTCTTTTCTCAGTGAATCAAACCACCAGGTGATTGTAGCGGTGCCCCTTCACCCCAAGAGGTTGAGGGAGCGAGGGTTTAACCAGGCGCTTTCCCTCGCTGGTGTGGTAAGTAAGCATACTGCAATTCCCTTGGAAAGAGATACGCTGGCGAGGGTGAGATACACCGCGCCGCAGGTGGGATTAAGTGAAGAGGAACGAAGAGGAAATGTGAAAGGTGCATTTGCACTTTTGCGAGCTGACAAGGTACGTGATAAGACTATTCTTCTGGTAGATGATGTGTATACCAGCGGAACCACGGTTGAGGAATGTTCCAGGGCACTGCTTAAGGGAGGAGCACTGAGGGTGGACGTGCTTACTCTCGCGAGGGTTTCGTAGAGGATTGACGCGTGGAGCAGATACTTTCTCTCATTGGTGATGAGCTTGAAAAGGTGGAAGGGGAGCTTGTGCGAACCTTGTCATCACAGGCACCTCTTATCACTAAATCGGGCGAGCATATTATTGGAAGCGGAGGCAAGAGGTTTCGCCCCATACTTCTCCTTTTAGTTGCTAAGTGCTGCCACTACCATGGTGAACAGCATATCCCCCTTGCCTGCATAGTTGAGTATATCCACACCGCTACCCTCCTGCACGATGATGTGCTTGATCATGCCGAGGTGAGGAGGGGAAATTCTTCTGTCAATTCGGTGTGGGGTGACCGGGCGAGTGTGCTGGCGGGCGATTTTCTCCTCTCCAGGGCTTTTTCTCTCCTGGTGAAGATAGGTGATTTGAAGATTTTGAAGATTATCACTGAGGCTACTACCAAAGTGGTAGAAGGGGAAACAATGCAGACAGAGAGAGTGTGTGATATTTCACTGAGCGAGGAGGAGTATGTCACTGTCATTGCCAATAAGACGGCGAGCTTGATTGCAGCCGCCTGTCAAGTAGGTGCAATACTAGGAAATACTTCCCCTCACCGGGAACATATATTCGGAAATTATGGCCTGAATCTTGGTATTGCCTTCCAGATGGTAGATGATACCCTCGACTACATTGCTGGTGATGTAAAGTTTGGGAAGGCTATTTACAAGGACCTACAGGAGGGTAAGATAACCCTCCCTTTAATTTATGCCTTGCGAGAGGCTTCTGATGAAGACAGGATGACCATAGGTACCATAGTAGAGAGTAAATGTTTTGATGAGCATAACGTGCGGATGATCATCAATTTAATTCGCAAGTATCAGGGAATAGACTATGTGCTTTCCAAAGCAAGGGAATATGTGAATGCATCAATACACTCGCTTCAAGAGGTTGATGCATCACCTGTCAAGGAAGCACTTATGGCTACCGCCGACTATGCGCTGGATAGAAAATGGTAGTGTATACCTCTGGTAACACATTGATCCCTTCCTGAGTACTCAACTCTTTTACCCACGCTTTTTTTGATTACCAGCATGCTCGTCTTACCCGGAGCACTAATTTTTATTATTCTGAGATACACTTTGTTATTGACAAAGCTGGTGTAGGATTTTATAAAATTTCATGAGAAGGACATAGTGTAATCAATGATTTCTTTTTAAATGGTGATTGATGAAGATTCTGGTTACTAATGATGACGGTATTTTCTCTGAAGGTATTAAGGCACTTGCTGAGTCGCTCGGCACACTGGGCGAGGTGTGGCTGGTAGCCCCGGACAGGGAGCGAAATGCTATTAGCCACGCATTAACACTCCATAGGCCTCTGAGGATGGTGAGTAGTGCGCCTCGCCACTATGGGGTGAATGGAACACCTTCAGATTGTGTGAATCTAGGGGTACATTTTATTTTAAAAGAGAAACCAGGACTCATTGTCTCAGGCATCAATAAAGGCAGCAATCTGGGTGATGATAGTAACTACTCAGGCACCGTTGCAGCTGCAGTTGAGGGTGCCCTGATGGGGATCCCTTCCTTTGCCATTTCGCTGGAGACAAGAACGGATTGTAATTTCATCCCTGCGGCGGGCTTTGCCCTTAGACTGGCACGCGTTATCCTCCAGAGGGGACTTCCGCAAGGGACCCTGCTTAATGTTAATGTTCCTGACGCAGAGGGAAGAGAGCTTACCCGCTATAGGATTACTACCCTAGGGAAACATAGACACCTTAACACCATTGTTGAAAAGGTTGATCCACGCGGGCTCAACTACTACTGGATTGGCAGAAAAGATGAGGTGAGTGAAGAAGATGATTCATCGGATCTCAACGCCATTCGCCAGAAGCTTATTTCTATCACTCCCCTTATGGTTGACCGTACGCACTATGCTTCGCTGGATGAGCTGAGGCAGTGGGTGCTATAATCCCTGGGGAGATTGAGTGTAGCTCTATAGTGTGAGAGGATAGTATGAGGTCGATCCACATCGGGGTCATCGGGGCGGGAGAGTGTTCGCCGGAGGCGGAGAAACTGGCTGAAGAGGTAGGAAGAGAGATTGCCAGAAATAAGGCTATCCTTGTGTGCGGTGGATTAGGTGGCGTAATGGAGGCTTCGTCCAGAGGGGCAAAACAGGAAGGGGGAATTACCGTTGGTATCCTTCCCGGTATTTCATTGAGCGATGCCAACCCTTTTATTGACGTTCCTATCGTCACCGGAATGGGCCATGCTCGGAATGTAGTGGTGGTGCGTTCTTCAGATGCGCTCATTGCCATCCAGGGAGGGTATGGTACTCTCTCCGAGATCGCGATTGCTCTGAAGTTGGGTAAACCGGTGATAGGATTACGCACCTGGGAAGTGAGCAAGGAGATACTCACTGTTGAAACACCTCACCAAGCAGTGAGCAAAGCTTTACGCTTGGTTTCTCAATAACAGCTTCTCTCGATCTTTCATCAGGTTTTAGGAACTGGTGTTGTTGGTGAAAGCTCTTTTGAGATTCAGGAAGATAGCGTTTCCATTTTTTTTACTTCTTTTTGTATCTGCCTGCGCTACTACGAGATTTTTCACACTGCCTCCTAAAGTAGTGAAAGGTGTGTACCATCCGGTCAAGAAGGGCGAGACCCTCTGGCGGATATGCAAGACCTATGGCGTGGATTTACAGGAAGTAGCAGAATTGAATGATATTAGGGATGCTTCACAGATTGAAGTAGGGGATAGAATATTTATCCCCGGTGTTACTCATCTGCGTAGGGTAAAAACTTTTAAAGAGGAACCACCGCAAAAGAAGGTGAAGATTGTACAGTCAAAGGGGAGATTTAGCTGGCCGGTGGAGGGAGAGGTAGTTACTTATTTTGGGATTCAGGGAGGAAAGATATCTGATGGTATCGACATTAGGGCGTCATTGGGGACACCGGTTAAGGCTGCAGATGCAGGGAAGGTTGTTTTTGCACACAAAATAGCAGGGTATGGTAATATTCTAGTCATAGAGCATCAGAATAGGTATACCACCGTGTATGCGCACAACCAGGTGAATCTGGTAAAAGAAGGTACCATGGTTAAGAGAGAAGGTATTATTGCCAAAGTTGGTAATTCACACGATTCGATGAAGTACCCCACGCTCCATTTTCAAGTCAGACAATATAATAAGGCGAGAAATCCCCTCTTTTATCTTCAATAATAGTTAAAACTTCCTCCTTCTATTATTTTTATAGTTTTTATCTTATTCTTGACATTTTCATGCAATTGGATTACTATTTCATGAAAAACTGAAAAACGTTTATGAGGAGACGAAGCGGGTATGGCAAATCTTCAAATAAAGGGAATTGAGGATGCCTTATATAAAAAGATAAAAGAAATGGCTGCATCTGAAAATCGGCCGGTGAGCCAGCAAATTCTTTTTCTCATTAAAGAGCATATAGCCAGAAGAGGTAAGATTAAATTCATGAAGACTCCTGCTCAAGTTTTACTAGAGCTTTCCGGATCGTGGGAGGATAAGAAGAGTGCAGATAAGATACTATCTGAGATCAAAGGGAAACGCAGAAATTCAAAAAAATTAAAAAAAGGATTTTAGGTGTACCTTATCGATACCAATATAGTAATTTACTGCTTGAAAGGTAACGAAGTTGTTACTAAAAACCTTCTTAGACACCTTAACGATCCTATAAGTATAAGTATGGTGACACTAATGGAACTCTATTATGGAGCCTATAAATCACAGAGAGTAGCGAGTAACCTTGCGAAGATCAAAGCCCTGGAAAGTGCTATCGAGATTATCCCACTGGGAAAGGAGGTTGTTGAAGTATTTGGAATGTATAAAGCGAAACTTGAACGTTCTGGTAATCCACTTGATGATTTTGATCTCATCCTAGCTGCATCTGCTCTCGCTCACAACCTCATTCTGGTTACCAATAATATAAAACACTTTAGACGTTTTGAAGGACTAAAGATAGCAGATTGGACTTCTGAAAAAAGTAGTTCATAGTCTGCATACTGAATGATTTTTAACACACACCTAATTTTTTAAGTATTTTATTCAATGTAGCCTCCCTTACATTTCTTGCTCTGTAAATCCGTTCACGCTCTTTCTGGCAACATTAAATCGTCAATAGGCTTGTCTCTATTATAAACATTTTTGAGTCAGGTGAGATTCCGTGCCATAAAATTGAGATTTAAATAGCCGTTGTAATATTTTACGATGTGTATTAAAAACTTCTATGTGGTAAACACACACGAAAACTACATTTTGAAGGAGGTCAGTATTGTGGATATAAAAGTAATAGATAAGCAGAGCATCTACAAAGGAAGGATAATTGATCTCTTTGTAGAGAAGGTTATGTTTCCTACCCGGGAGGTAGCGATGGAGTGTATCCACCACCCCGGTGGGGCAGCGGTGGTTCCTTTGTTTCCTGATAAGACAGTTGCGTTGATCCAACAATACCGCTACTGTATGAGTGATGCTATCTGGGAAATTCCTGCCGGCAGACTTGAGCAAGGTGAAGAACCCTTGGGGTGTGCGAAGAGAGAGCTTGAAGAAGAGGTGGGGTATAAGGCGGTACAGATAAGAAAGCTCACCGATATTTACAGTGCACCCGCATACTGTACGGAGGTTATTTCCATCTTTCTTGCCCAGGATCTTATACCAACCAGGCAACAGCTGGATGATGATGAAATTATCAAGGTGGTAAGGTTACCTCTCACAGAAGCCATTGAAAAGGTAATCGCTGGGGAGATAAGAGATGCCAAAACAGTGGTGGGTCTTCTGCTCACCTGCATGAGTCTTTAGATTCTTACATTTGCAAATCTGAGAATTACGGCGACATGGGAGATTTTTCAGAGCCCAACAAAATATTCATTGGCTTTCGTCACGACCCCGTAACGCGAAAATAGCCTTATGATGCCCCCTCACCCTGCCCCTCTCCCCCAGGGGAGAGGATTGAGGTGAGGGGAATGGCACATCAGCAATTTTCATGCTTCGTGGTGCCCCAGAGGGGCATGAGTGTTTGGCTAGTATTTTAATTCCTTAATCCCTCAATTTCTCAATCCCTGAATTTTTATTTACAGTACCCCATCAACATTACGCCCAACGGCTTACCACTTTCCATTGAATACTGCTTTGAACAGGTAAACATACCTACCTCGAAGTAAATAGTCCATATGTTTATCCCGCCAAGTTCTGGTTCCTCAGCCAACCACAGTATAGTTTGTTCCCTCTTTACAACTTTCAAGGTGGACTCACCCAAAGTGCCTTTCATTTTAGGGGTATCAGTATCCAATGCAGCAAATATTATCTTTACCCCTTTTTCCTTTTTTGAGTCTACCACTACCCCGTCTGTTCCTTTAGAGGTAATCAGCACTGATTTACTACAGGTACATTCGAGAATAGTGTCACTTGCATAGAGCTGGGATGCATATAACATGATCGTTAGCATGAGCACGGTCTTTTTCATACCCCATTCCTTTCATTTTTGTTTTTCTACTTATTTAATCATTTAATAATGGTGGTGTCAAAATCTTTATTTAATTCCTGCTGCGGCTTTTCACTTGACACCCAATAGGGACTTTCCTATACTTAGCTCATCGCAAAGCGATCTCTTATCAACTAATTCCAGCGGCATTGGTGGCAAAAGCAGCTTTTTTTGTGCGTTTACATCGTGAGGAGGATTTAAGCAACTGGCTCAAGCGTATTATACAGGAAAGGTTAGATATAGAAGAAGCGGCATTTGCAGGATCCAAAAAGGATTTGCTCGCGAAGAACAGCCGCTGACACAGACTAAAAAGATTTACATCCAAATGCTTCTGCACTTCTTTTGGACTTGAATATTAGGCGCAATTTTGTCATAAGATAGTATATAGGAGGATAGCTTTATGAGAGCCAAGAGTTTAGGTCGGTATATAGTCGCCGATCCTGCAATTTGTCATGGTGAACCTATTTTTCGCGGTACTCGTATTTTGGTTTCTGATATATTGGAACAGGTGGCCAGTGGCATGGCATGGGAAGCGATCATTGATGAATGGCGTGGCGCATTAACAAAAGAGGCGATTGCGGAAGCTGTTCGTATCGCTCGTGAAATGTTAGTCACTCATGCTTCAGAATTGGTGACGGAGACAGTCTGATCGTGATTATTCTGGATGAAAATATTCCAGACAGCCAACGCCAGCTACTGCGTAGCTGGAGAATTCAAGTTTCTCAGGTTGGCCATGAAGTGGGACGTCAGGGGATAAAGGACAAGGAGATTATTCCACTCCTTCACGGATTGAAAGCGGTAACTTTCTTCACTCGCGATATTGGATTTTATAATCGCCAACTTTGTCATGCTGACTACTGCCTTGTTTGTTTGGCTGTAAGTCAATATGAGGTGGCCAGTTTTATCCGTCGATTTTTAAAATATTCTGATTTCAACACGAAGGCCAAGCGAATGGGCAAAGTCATTCGACTGACACATATGAGGTTGCAGGTTTGGCGATTTCATGCCGAAAAAGAAGAAGCCATTAAATGGCATCCATAATGCTACCCAATTGCCAACGCCCAGGTGCTTTTTTTATCCGGATAATGATAAATGGAAGAGAAGGAGCTTTTAAGATAGATTGGGGAGCTTGCAGCAATTGATGATGCTGCTGTCTTTTGAAAAAGCTCTGAGGTTCTCTTAATCTTTACTGTTGAGACACGACCCCATCTTTGATTCCCGTCTCTTAATTTCTGCCATAACCTCCAAAATGTTACCTCAGCTGCGGCCGCTTAGCCGGGCAGGCTACATCTTACTATAATTAAGTGCCAACTGATTTACAAATGGACGTCCCTCTTTTCTCCATACTGTACGGAGGTTATTTCCATCTTTCTTGCCCAGGATCTTATACCAACCAGGCAACAGCTAGATGATGATGAGATTATCAAGGTGGTAAGGTTACCTCTCACAGAAGCCATTGAAAAGGTAATCGCTGGGGAGATAAGAGATGCAAAAACAGTGGTAGGTCTTCTGCTCACCTGCATGAGTCTTTAGTATTTTTAGACCTTCAATTCCTAATTCCCGTAATCCCTAAATTACTCAGATGTAACTCGCATCCAGTATCTAGAATCCCCCATCTCATATCCCACTAATCAAAAATTAAATTGACAAATATTGAATAATAATATATAAATTATAATAGCATTTTTAGTACAAAATGAGAAATCAAGGTTAAATATTTAAGATTAATTTCGAAAGGACAGAAATGTAATAATAACTTAACTGCAAAGTTAAAAACTAAATGCTTTGTAGTTTTTTATTCATTGTTTCAAGAGATTTAAAAGGAGGGGATGTGCTTTCATTGAGTGGGCATATCAATACGATTTTAAATAAACCCATTTATAGAATGATGGTCGTTCTATAAATGGGTTTTTATTTTAAACCTTGTCATCTAAATACTTTAGCGGGGAAAATCATGAAGAAAAAAAATACTTATTTTTTAAACCTAGCTTTTGTTCTTCTTGGTATTTTATATATTATCCTTTCTCCATCAACTCTACTGGCTAAAATTATTTATATTAATGGAACGACTGGTGATAACGACAACGGTGGATTAAGCTGGGGTAGTGCGAAGCAGACTGTTCAGGCTGGACTAAATGTTGCGGTAAGTAATGATCAAGTCTGGGTCGCAGCAGGTACTTATGTTGAGCAAGTGACCATCAAATCTGGAGTCTCTTTATATGGCGGTTTTAATGGAAACGAAGTTTCATTAGGAGAAAGAAACTGGTCAACGAACATTACCATCCTTGATGGAAATCAAAATGGCAGTGTTGTGTCGATACCTTCCGGTGCAACAGCGGATACCAGGATTGATGGTTTTACCATCCGTAATGGAACTGGAACTCTTATCGATGGGAAACGATATGGAGGAGGAATTTATTGTGGGTTCGGATCCGCTGCAATCATTGCACATAACACTATTACTGAAAATACATCTGATATCGGTGGAGCAATTTATACCTACGGCAACACAGCTAACACAATAATAGCAGATCCACCAAGTTTGAACCTGATGGTTGGTAATACAGGCACCATAACTTTTTCCATACCTGAGCCTGCACCAGATGGTGGATTAAACATCATTTTATCAAGCTCATCCCCTATTGTTGCTACAGTCCTTCCTTTTGCGCTGATCCCTGAGGGGCAACTGTCTATTGATGTTACTGTCACTGCAGTAGGATATGGAAATACCACAATAGCTGCAAATGCTACTAATTTAGGCACTGCACGAGTTCCTGTCGAGGTTATTAACCCGCCACTCATCAACTTTTCACCATCACCAATCAACGTCGCCGTAGGGCTCATTGAAAAGTGTACGATAATTGCATCAAACCCCGCTCCTGCAGGTGGACTTTTAATTAATATTACTGGTGGAGAAGGAAAAATTGAAGCGCCAGCATCTGTTACTATTCCTGAGTCAGGTACAGCAACTATATTTTATATAAAAGGTCTGATACAAGGTTCAACAACAGTCGTTGCAACTGCTTCCGGTTACCCTAGTGCCAATCTCCAAGTAAATATTACGCCTGCACAGTTTAATCTATTTCCAAGTTATTTATCAATTGCTGTAGGGCGCTCATCTAGTCTTACACTTTCTATTCCCAATATTGCCCCTGCTGGTGGGCTCACGGCGAACATGTCAAGCAGCAATTCCGCTTTTGTGACAGTACCTACTTCTGTAACTATTCCGGAAGGTGAGCAATCAGCTATTGTACCCATCAACGGTATAGGTGTAGGAACTGCTACAGTAACAGCAAGTTTAACAGGGTTCCAAGACGCACAGGCAACGATTAACGTGCTCTCTGAATATAATATTTCATTTCTACCATCATCTTTGCAGATGCCCCCAGGAGTTACTAAGAGTACCGATGTTGTTATTTCTTCATTTGCGCCAGAGGGTGGTCTTACTATTAGCCTTTCGAATCCCTCTCCTGAAAAAGTAAATGTTCCTGGAAGCGTGTTTATCCCCGAAGGAAAGTTTGCATCAACAATAAATGTTCTGGGTTTGGCTGAAAGTGCCGGGGAGATAACTATAATTGCAAGCTGCCAAGGTTTGACGGACGGCTATCTTAAAGTAATAGTACAGCCTGTTCTCCCGATGTGGTTGTTAGCGGATGTGACGGTAGGGGCTGGGACACAGACGCGCGGGATGATAGGGTTAACCAGTGGGACTGCACCCACTGGAGGATACACGGTCAAC
>Ga0315285_10000353_pt1 | contig 47206 bp, 45 predicted proteins | sample YL17G09_36_MG_FD_203698 | JGI IMG/M metagenome (GOLD analysis project Ga0315285, IMG submission 203698) | Sediment microbial communities from Yellowstone Lake, YNP, Wyoming, USA - YL17G09_36 | ecosystem: Environmental > Aquatic > Freshwater > Lake > Sediment | place: USA: Wyoming | collected...
GCAGTTTCTTAGGAGGGCCCGCGGGGAGGGCCGAGGACTTGCGGCGTGCCCTGCAAGTCCGAGGGCCTTCCCCGCGAACGAAGCGGCGCGAGCGAACGTGTAGCCTAAGTTTCGCGCCGCTGAGTATATCTGGGCAGTGTCAGCGAACCTCCTGGGGAGCCAGGGGCCCAAGGGCGTCGCGGGTAAGCGAGACAGGTCAGTGGGACCTCGGGGAGGGCGTCAGACGGTTTGGGGAAGAGATCTGCCCCTAGCCTCTTCAGTTCTGGCGAGTCTTGGCGTCCATGGCGTGCTTGGCGGTGAGACTTTTCCCTTGGGCCTACAGGCTCAGCCGGTCCTGCTTGTTCTCGGCAGCCTCGGGCTCGTGCCGTCGTCGCACCCACTGGAAGACGGCATCGCGATAGATGTATCCCAAGAAGAGAGCTACAGCCGCCACCGTGAGGAACACGACGAACTCCACGTAGTAGCCGCTCCCCACCTTGGCTCCCTGGATGGACAAGAGCCAGGTTCCGGGCATCCGCCCGAACGCGGTGAGGACCAGGAACGTCCTGAAGGGGAGCGGGCTCACTCCGAGAATGAAGCAGAGATAATCCTTGGGAAAGCCGGGAATGATAAACAAAATCAGCGTGATCATCTCACCGCCGGTGCGGGCGAGGAAATCGAATTTGTGGTACACCTCATCCGAAACCAGGCGGCGAACCAGGGGCAGGCCCAGCCAGCGGCCGAGCCCGAAAGCCGCGGCTGACCCCAGCGTGAGTCCGAGGGTCGAGTAGATGAAGCCCAGCCAGGTCCCGAAGAGCATCCCGCCGAGGAACCCGGTGGCCTCACCGGGGATCGGGGCAAGCACGACCTGGAGGGCCTGGATGAGGATGAAGGCGAACGGGGCGTACGGGCCGAAGCGCGCCAGAAACTGTTTGACTTCTCGCTTGCTAGAGTAGAACCGCGCCAGCTGACGGTACTCGACGATGATGGGATTGCTGGAGAAGAGGAAATACGATCCGACACAGAGCAGGAGCAGTCCAGCCACCCCGAGGGAAATCCACAGGAGGATGTTGTTCCGCGACCGGGGGGCGGCCTGGGTGTCCGGGGAGCCTGGCATTCGTCTCCTTTCTTGGTGTTCCTCGTCCGAGACCGGCGAAAGCCTACTCAAACAAGTATAGCCATGCTCTGAGCATCCGTCATCCGAAAACGGTGGAACCGCCCGGTGCAGAGCTGTGAAGCGGCCCGCTTAGCCAACCCTCTCCCGCAGCACCACCCGCGCCGGCGCCCCATCCCCATGCCGGATCTTCAGAGGCAGGCACAGCAGTTCGTAGTCGCCGGGAGGGACGGCGGACAAATCCAGCCCTTCCAGAATGATCACCCCGGCATTCAAGAGGATGTGATGCGCCGGGAAAGAGCAGGACTCCAGAGGATCCACCGACATGGCGTCCACGCCGACCAGCCTGACGCCAGAATCCACCAGAAGCCGCGCTGCATCTTCCATGAGCCCGGCGATATCCCTTTGCGATGTCCCTTTCCGCCATTGGTCGGAGTTCCGGCTCTTGAAGAGGATCCGGCGGTGCGAGGTCAAATCCACGCCTCGCAGGCTGGCCGCGTCAATGGGGCCGGAGGTCGCGAGATCGAAGACGCGAGCCGGTCCGGTCAGGATATCCAGGGGAAGCTGGTCTACCCCAACGGCGCCCTCCTGGAGGTGGGCCGGGGCGTCAACGTGCGTGCCCGTGTGGGAGCCCATGGCCAGGCGCGAGACGTTGACAGGCGCCCCGCGGGTGATGGACAGCCACGGTTCGACCGAAACCTCGGGGTCGCCCTCGTACACTGGCATGGCATGATAGAACGGCCGCGTCACATCGTAGATTCTCATGGGCGATCCGGCAATTAGGCAACCTGGCAATCGGGCGACCTGGCAACCAGGCAACGAGGCAATCAAAGAAATCGTGGGAGCTGTGATCCGAGCGCGGTTTTCCGGATTGCCCAATTGCCTGGGTGCCGGATTGCCAGTTCAGACGGCTTCCTTTGGCATCCGGTGGACCCGGTATCCCGCCAGCATGCCACCGTCCACGTAGATGACCTGCCCGGTGACATAGTCCGAGGCGCGAGAGGCCAGGAAGATCACCGCGCCCATCAAATCCTCGGGAGTTCCGGTTCGCCCCCAGGGGACCATCGCCGTCACGGCTCGGGCCCAGCCCTCATCCCGGAAGAGGTCGTCGTTGAGCGGTGTCCGGTACCATCCCGGGCCGATGGCATTGACGTTGATGCGGAATGGGGCGAGCTCCAGGGCAAGATGCTGGGTGAGCTGCTTGATCCCGCCTTTGCTGGGCGCGTAGGCCCCCTGATTGACAGAGGTCCAGGTGCTCGCCAGCGACGCCGTGTTGATGATCTTCCCGCCGCCCTGTTCCTTCATGATCCGCCCTGCTGCCTGGCAGCAGAAGAACACGGCCTTGAGGTTCAGGTCCATCACGATGTCCCAGTCCTGCTCGGAATATTCCAGGGCGGGGGCCCGCTGGTTTGTCCCGGCGTTGTTGACCAGGATGTCCAACCGGCCGTGGCGCTTGACCACAGTTTCGAAGAACGCGGGGAGTTCCTTGAATCGTGTGACGTCGAGGGCCATCCCCACGGCCTTGCCGCCCGCTGCGCGGATTTCCTCTGCCGCCTGATCCACGACATTCTGCCGCCGGCTGGCCAGGACGACCAGGGCGCCCGCCTGCGCCAGTCCGGCCGCCATTCCCTTGCCCAAGCCGGTGCCCCCACCTGTCACGACTGCCACGCGACCGCTGAGATCGAAAAGGTCAGTTCCCATCCGTGCTCCTCCGTTCTGTTGAGTGTGTCAGGCGTTCCTGCACATACCAATAAACCGCAAGGGCGTCCAGCAATTTCTGCCCCTGACTTTCGTCGCGCCCCGTGGAGGAAGCGCAGTTGTTCACTTTGCGATACAATTCGCAATTAGGCTTGGCGGATTTGGTCTGGCCCTGTATATTCCTCCCCTGTATATTCCTCCCCGACGCGGACTTAGGGAAGTCCTCTTAATCCTGTCCGTGTCACGACGGTCGGGACCTCGTGGAAACCCTCCCCCCTCCCCGCCACCTGGTCCCGGCCGTCGTGTTTTTTCCCTCCGGAAGAGGAGTCGTGCCATGAAAGCCATCCGACTGCACCAGCCCGGCGGACCCGAACAGCTTCGACATGAAGAGATCCCCCCACCCGCGCCCGGCCCGGGAGAGGTCCTGGTTCAGCTCAAGGCAGCGGCATTGAATCACCGGGACGTCTGGATCCGCAGAAATGGGGTCAGAAATGGGGTCAGTAATCCCTGATCCGGAAAAAACCTTGAACCGCCGGTACCAATGGCACCGCCGTTGGTGCGCCAAGGTCGCCAAGGATACTATGTTCCGATCTCTCCACCGGAGAATGCGAAAGCGCGCTCTTGGGGCGTTCGGCTGGTCCGTCCGTTTTTGCCCAATGAGCTATTTCGGTCTTGGCGTTCTTGTCCCGCCCCGGGAATTTCGTAATGAGGGACGTAATGAGGGACGTAATGAGGGACGTAGCGCGGTTATCGCGGATATTTCGATGTCCCGAGGAGAACCTACCCTTGCGCTGCCTTCGGTAACCTGGGTTGATGGGTGACTTCCAACGGCCGATCCGGCTAAGCCTGCGGTCGCTGCCCCACCACTGTCGCGGGATCCGTGACATCGGCAAAGAGGGGTCAACTCCAATACTTCGAGCTTCGCAAGGGAAACAAGCTGACCAGCGTTCATAGAAAAGGTCGCCCCCTGCTTCCGTGTGGATGAGGCGGTCGTGCAGGAGAGCGGACGTGCCGGGCGGTCGCGCAGCCTCCTCGCAAATCGGACTCTTTCCCGATTTTGTCGCAACTCTTGAGGCGGAATTGGCGCGGGCAGCCCCCGACCGCTCGCGGCTGGCGCTCTCGGGGGCCCCCCGCCTGCGCCGTCCCTCTCGCTTCCTCCCCCGCCTGCCTCCCGCCCAGTTCGTCCAAACTCCCGGGGCAACCTGCCCTTGACAGTGTTGACGGGGAGCCAGATACTTACAGGTAGAGACCGCGCGTTGCCCTTTGGGGTGCGGTGAGTGGGGAAAGGGCGATGTCGCCCAGCGGAAGCCCGCCAGCCACCACGAAGACGGTCCTCCCTTTGTGCGCAACAGTACGCGGCCCTTTGGGGAGAAGTGAGCCCCAAAGGGTCATCGTGTTTTCAAGGGGGCCCGTTGCGGGCGTCCCGCTTGCCTGCGGTTCGCGGATTTGAGGACTGTCACATGCTGAACCGCCGGAATTTCCTCAAGGTCAGTGCCTGTGCGGCTACGACCTACTGCCTCCGGCCCCGCAACAGCACGGCGTTCGCTCAGATGCGAGCCCAACCCATGGAGGCGCGATTCTACAAGAAACTGGCCGACGGAAAGGTCAACTGCCAGCTTTGCTTCCGTCAATGCGTGATCTCGCAGGGGAGCAGGGGATTCTGCCGGAACCGGGAGAACAGGAACGGCACCCTCTACTCCATGGTCTACGGGAAAGCCGCTGCGCTCCAGCTCGATCCCATCGAGAAGGAGCCGATGTTTCACAATCTACCCGGCACAAACATCCTGTGCACGGGGACGGCAAGTTGCAACTTTCGCTGCAAGTTCTGCCAGAACTGGCACCTGTCCCAGAGGTCCCCCGAGGAGATCGAGCCCTCCACCGTGGATGCCTCGCCAGAGGAAATCGTGAAGGCAGCCCAGCAGGCAGGCGCAGGTCTGTCCTTCACGTACAACGAGCCGACGGTCTTCTACGAATTCATGTACGACATCGCCAGGATCGGGAAAGAAAAGGGCCTCAACACGATACTCCATACAAATGGGGCGATGCAGGCGGAGCCGATGAAGGCGCTCCTCGCGCACATGCGCGGCGTCACCGTGGACTTGAAAGGGTTCACCGCGGACTACTACCGGGCGGTGAGCTCCGCCCAGATCGCGCCGGTACTGGAGACGCTCAAGCTGGTCAAGCGCGAAGGAATGTGGCTGGAGATCGTGAACCTTGTGCTTCCGACGCTGAACGACGACATGACCAAAGTCCAGGAGATGTGCAATTGGATCCGGGAAAACCTGGGGGCCGATGTTCCCCTGCATTTTACGCGGTTCTTTCCTGCCTATCGTATGACTCATCTCCTGCCCACTCCCGTCAAAACGCTCGAAAGGGCCAGGGAGGTTGCAGTGAAGGAGGGATTGCAGTTCGTCTACATTGGCAATGTTCCGGCCCATAGATACAACAGCACGGTCTGCCCCAAGTGTGACAGACTCATCATTGGTCGGCTCCATTTTTCCGTCATGACCGTCGAGATTAGAAAAGGGAAGTGCAGGTTCTGCGGCTATCCGATTTCAGGATTGTGGGTTGCGTAGAACCTTTCGTACTTCCGCGGATACTGCCTCGCTCTGTCGTCGGCCTTCCTGCATCTATCTCGCAGCCGTTCAGCATCAGCGGGCCTCCCGTCTACTTACATGGCGGTGAGCGCTTCCTGGAGATCCTCCTTTCAATTCGGCCCCTCTACCAGACGATCGGCGGCGAGGTCTGCCAGAAGCGAACTGAGCATGCCGAAAGCCGCCTCCGCGCCTTCGTGGCCCTGCGTCCGTCGGTGCTCCAGAGTGCCCTGATTCGCTCCGGGTGGCGAAGTCTTTCTGGGGCCTCAATAAGGCAGAGCAGCCGGAAAGGGAACGCTCGGCGTCGGGGATAGACACGAAGAAGCCGAGGAGTGGCTTGTGGGCAAGCGTTTGTGGTACGTTAGAACTCGGGTCGGTCTCGCCTGGGAGGAATGACGGGTGATGGCCTCACAAAGGGTGCCTGCTGGTCCGCGACTCTCCAAGTCTAGCTACCTTTTCGGCCTCCAATGTCACAGGCGGCTGTACCTCGAGGTGCACTCGCCGGAGCTTGCGAGCGAGACGGATGAGCAGCTTGAGGCGCGCCTCGAGATGGGAATCCAGGTGGGGAAGTTGGCCCGGGAGTGCTTCCCGGGTGGTGTGCTCGTGGATGTGGAGCCCGTGGACATCCCGGGAGCGGTCGCTCGGACATCGCGTCTGATCGCCGATCCAGGTGCCCCAGCCATCTTTGAAGGGATGTTTGAATTCGAGCGTGTGCGCGTCCGGGTGGATATTCTGGAACGGGCCAGCGAGCGTACCTGGCGCCTGATCGAAGTGAAGTCGTCCACACAGGTCAAGGATGACCACCTCGACGATGTGGCCATCCAAGCCTATGTGCTGGCGGGGGCCGGGATCCTGCTCGAGCGATCGGAACTGATGCGCATCAATAATCAGTACGTCTATCCCGGCGGCGAGTTGGATCTTGGGCAGCTCTTTCTCCGCCAGGACGTGATCCATGAGGTGGCAGCACGCCAGCCCGATATTCCTTCTCGGCTGGCTGCGATGCGTGAAATGTTGACCGCTTCTTCAGCGCCCGCCATAGAACCCGATCACCATTGTTTCGAGCCGTACGATTGCCCGTTCTGGGATCACTGCACCCAGTGCAAGCCGGCCCGTTGGGTTTTCTACCTTCCCGGAGGGAAGCGGACGTTCCAGGAGTTGGTAAGCCTGGGTGTTCAAACGATCGATAAGATCCCGGAGGGCTTCCGGCTGTCCGGTATTCAACGGCGGGTGAAGGACAACGTGGAATGGATCGGGCGCGGCCTCAAAGGGGCGCTTGCGTCCGTCCGCTACCCGGTCCATCATCTCGACATCGAGACGTTCATGCCCGCCATTCCGAAGTATCCAAACACCTGGCCGTACCAGACCATTCCGTTCCAGTGGTCGAACCACATCGTCAGTGGCGATGGGGAAATGCGGCACGAGGAGTACCTCTGCACAGACGCGAGGGATCCCCGGGAGGAATTCGCCCTCACGCTGCTCAAGTCAATCGGCCGGGAGGGGACCGTCTGCGTCTATTCCGGATACGAGGGGCGTATACTGAGGGAGCTGGGCGACGCATTCCCCAGCTTGAAACCGGATCTCAACCGCGCCGTGGAGCGCTTCTGGGATCTGTTGGCCGTCATCCGAACCCACTACTATCACCCGGGCTTTCAGGGGTCGTTCTCGATCAAGTCCGTCCTGCCGGCGATTGTGCCCGTCTTGGGGTACGATGACCTCGAGATCCAAGAGGGCGGCATGGCATCCCTTCAATACTACCGGATGGTCTTCGAGGTCGCCGATGATCAGGAGAAGGCGAGGCTCCGGACGGCCCTCCTCAAGTACTGCGAGCGTGATACGCTGGCCATGGTCGAGTTGCGGAAGGCCTTGATGGCCAAGGCAGCCTCGATGACCCCCTGATCTGTCCTCACGCCCACCACGGAGGGAACAAAAGGTTACATTGAGTGCCCTTTTTGCAGAGAGGAGTGGCGTCCTTCTGGCATCCTGGAGTAGCCTGACCGGAAAAGTGATTTGAGGCGATGAAGGGGAACCTGGAGAGGCGAAAGCCTTCAGCGACGGAGTGACGATCTTCGTGACCTCTTGCAAAGGAGGGAGCCATGAACCTGTCAATCGGCAACAAGAACGTGGTGCTGGGGCTGATCGTGGTCATGGTGTATCTGTCCATGACCTTCTTCATCGAGCGGACGTCCGCGCTGCACGCCTTTCACAACAAGGCGGCGGCCGCGGTCCTGGAGACCAAGGGCTCGTCGAGCCTGCTGGACCATCAAGTCACTGATGTGAAGCGGGGTCCTGCCTACAGGACGGGTGGTATTTACTTCACCAACTACTATCCCGCCTCGTACATCCCGGTACCGAACGCTTCCCGGGACGCCGGCTACAACATGCGATTCTATGCGTGGATGTCCGCCCTGTTCGGCATCGCCGTCGGGGTGATCGCGGGATTGCAGACGCAGGCCAGCATGGCGTTGCGCTCCTGGGCCTCGTGGCTGGCCATCATCGGAGTTGTCCTCTTCCCTTTGCGGGATACAGTCGGCTTCTGGGGGCGCTGGCTGAATCCCAATTTCAGCCTCGGCGGGATCGGACCGATCGTCTATCCGATCAAGTGGATCGGCGGGGCGGCGATGTTTTTCGCCCTGCTCCTGACACTGATCGTGTTCGTGCAGGGGGCGCAGCGGACGGCCGGCAAATAGGCTTGGGTGGAGGGAAAGCTGCCTGTTAAGGTCTGCTTCCCCGCTCTTTTTGCTGGGAAGGCTGGCGTCGCTGGATCAAGAGCGCTAGCATCTTTGGGGGCGGGTACCCCAGGCGCTCTTCGGCCACACGCCTGCGGTGCCGTGATGATGTGGACTTGCAGACCAAGAAAGACCAGGACTGCTTTTCGATCGACACGGGTTGCGGTGGCACGAATCACTCTCTACTACACGGAAGGAGGGAGCGATGAAAGGGAACGACCGGATCATCGAACGGCTGAACGCGCTTCTCGCTGACGAGCTGACCGCCATCAATCAGTACATGGTCCAATCCGAGATGTGCTCCAACTGGGGGTACGAGCGGCTCCACAAGGCGATCGAGAAGCGGGCCATCCAGGAGATGAAGCACGCGGAGAAGTTGATCGGCCGGATCATCTTCCTGGAAGGGTCGCCGACCGTGACCAAACTGAACAAGATCGAGATCGGCGCGGATGTCGAGACGCAGCACAAGAATGACTGGAAGGCCGAGGATGGCGCCATCCGGGCCTACAACGAAGGCATCCGGCTGGCCGTGGAGGTAGGGGACAACGGGACCCGTGAGCTCCTCGAGTCCATCCTCAAGGACGAGGAAGAGCACATCGACTGGATCGAGGCGCAGCTCGATCAGATCAAGCAGATGGGGATCCAGAACTACCTGGTGGAGCAGCTCAGCTAGCCCCGGTCCGAGAAAAACCTCGAACCGCCGGTATCAACGGCATCCGCCTCAGGCGGATTGGTGCGCCAAGGTCGCCAAGATCAGATGGCAATTCGGCAATCGGGCAATCGGGCCACCTGGAACCCCTGATTGCCAAGTTGCCCAATCGCCTGGCTGCCTCCCCGTAGCGTTCTTGGCGCCTTGGCGGTTGATAATTGATGAAGAACAAGCTGAAGGAGAAGCTCCTGTCAGGCCAGCCGGCCTTCGGGGTGTCGGTGATGTTCCCGTCACCGCAGGTGGTGGAGATGGTGGGCCGGCTGGGATTCGACTGGGTGCTCTTTGACTGCGAGCACGGCTCGATAACACCCGAGAGCCTGGAGTTGATGGCGATGGCCGCCGAACTGACCGGTCTCACGCCCATTGGCCGACCCTGGGTGAACAGCCCGGAGGCGATCGTGCGGCTGATGGACCGGGGCGTGATGGGGGTGCAGGTCCCGCATGTGAACACGGCTGCCGACGCCAGGCGGGCCGTCGAGTCGGTCAAGTTTCACCCCCTGGGCGAACGGGGCCTGGCAGCAGGCACCCGCCCTGCCGGCTACGGCTTCGGGGTGTCGGCGGCCGACTATGTCAAGGAGGCGAACCGCGAAACCCTGGTGTGCGTCCAGCTAGAGGAAGCAGAGGCCCTCAAGAACCTCGGGGAGATCCTGCAGGTGGAGGGCGTGGACGTGTTCTTCATCGGTCCATCGGACCTTTCGCAGTCTCTGGGGCATCCGGGTCGCTCGGATGTCCCGGTGGTGCGAGAGGCCATGGATCAGGCCTTCGCCGCCATCGTGGCGGCGGGCAAGGTGCCGGGGTCGGCCGGCAATCTCCAGGCGATCCGCGGCTACCAGCAGAAAGGAGTCCGCTACCTGTACACGCACCTGACGACGCTCCTGGCCAACGCTACCAAGGAATTCCTGGCTGCCGTAAGGGACGACACGTGATCCGGTCGTGGGAGGGGCCAGGGATTCGCTGACAATCGCGGCCGGGGGCCGGCAGGATCAACGAGGCGGGGCCGCCTGTTTCGCCGGCTCGGGCCGGAGGATGAACAGATCCCTCGCATTCTCGTCCCCACCCGCAGGAAGCGTCGGGAGCCGCATCTCGTACTTGATCGGCCGGCGATGGTCGGCCAGCTGCAATTCGGGGTGATAGACGCTGTTGAACTTCCAGAGCATCCGCACGAAGTTGGTCTGCCCGCGGGCGAGCAGCCGTGCCGCGATGATCGCGGTGTTCTTCAGGGCGGTGACGCCCAGGTGCTTTATGTTCAGAACCTGCTGTGCCTTCACCAACTCCTGGTAGAACCGGTCGAGAGGTAGCTTGGTGGGCAGGACCGCGTGCTGGATGTCGAAGAGGCGGTAGTCCCGCGTGGCCAGCTTGCGCGATTCGGTGAGGAAGGTCTCGGTGCCGGGATACGGCGTGTTCACGCTCACGTTCACGATCTCCGGAACGGACAGAGCCCACTCCCGGATCACGGCGAAGCGGTTCTCATCCCAGTCGGGGTCAGCGATGATGTTGATCGCCACCCGGATGCCGAGGGAGCGCGCGAACTCGAGGGCCTCGAAATTCGTGGAAAGCTTGACCCGCTTTCGATGCAGCTTGAGGCCTTCCTCGTCGATGGCCTCGAGGCCGAGGAACATGTATTCGAGGCCCAGCCGCTTCCAGTATTCGAAGACCTCCTTGTTCCGCAGCAGCACATCCCCGCGGGTCTCCAGGTAGTATTTCTTCCTGATATTCCGCTTCTCGATCTCCCGGGCAATCGCGAGGCCGTGCTCGGCCTGGATGAAGGCCACGTCGTCCACGATGAAGACGCCGGGCTCCCTGATGCGCTGGAGTTCCTCGCCGATCTTTTCGGCACTCGCCTTCCGGTAGCTTCGGCCGTAGAAAGTCCAGGCACTGCAGAACACGCAGTCCCACGGACAGCCTCGCGTGAACTCGATGGAGGCGGCAGGATCGAGGACGCCGATGAAGTACTTCCGCCGCCTGGGCAGCAGGTCACGGGCCGGGGTGAGGTTGTCCAGGCTCTCGACCATCCTTGGCGGGGGGCCCTCGCCATCCAGCGTCACGACACCCGGAAGGGTGTGGAGGTGTTTCCGGTCGTTCGCCGCCGCGAGGAGGAGGGAAGGGGTGATCTCCTCGGCTTCGCCCTTCGCTACGCAGTCGATGGACCCGGCCGCGTGCTCGAGGATTTCCTGCGCCGTGAACGATGCGCTGTGGCCCCCCACGAAAAAGAAACAGCCGGGAAGCTTCTGCTTGGTCTCTTTGGCCAGGTCAATGATCTCCGGGATGTTGGCCAGGTAGTTGACGCCGACTCCCACGGCATCAGGCTTCCACTCGTCCAGCACCTTGAAGTAGTCGGCGTGGTTGAAGACCTGCAGATCCAGGATGCGGACGTCGTGTCCCGCTGCCCGGGCGGAGGCAGCCAGCAGCTCGACGCCGAGTGGTTCCAGGCGCAGGAAGATCTGCGTGTACATGAGACCACTCGGATGGCAGCACAGGACCTTCATTTCTCTCCCTCGCCAAGGGCGGTCGAGTACCCACCATTCGTGGGAGTGGAGTCCATCCATACATTGCCGGCCGGACGCTCCGCAGACCACACTCCTCTGGTGCGTCTGGGAAAAGTCACCCGGCCCCCGTTCCCGCGGGAGACTGACCGCGAACGGGGGAAGAAGTACTACCCAAAATGGGGAGGACGCCAAGCATTTTCCAGTGCCCGGCGTGCACAGCAGCAAGCCTGGCGATCCGGGGGCGGATGTGGCGTTGGGAACGTTCAAGAGGCAGGGGAGCCGGCAGTTTCGCTCCAGCGTTCCAGAACCTTGGTGTCCAGGGCTACGACCCGGGCACTTCCAGCCGGATGGTGTCGCCTCTCTCCATGACCTTCAGTAGATGCTGGACGATCTCGCACACAGACCCGGCCACGGCTGCGACCTACTGGGGCTGCCCAACGGCGCCTCCTTTAGTCGTGGGAGGGGTCAGGCTTTGATAATTTGCTATTTCCCAAGAAGCAAAATAGCAAAGCCTGACCCCGATATGCAGGCGTGCGCGTCTTGACCTCCGCATGGGGGTGTAGTAGCATTCTGACTATCCTGCGCTTCCCGGGTGTACCGTTGCCCACGCCAACACCCCGCGCGGGAGTTGAGGCTCTGAGAAAGGGTTGTTCACGAAAGCCTACCCGCTGAGGAGACCGACCATGGACAAGAAGAAGACGGGCACAAAAATCAAGGTCACGGATCTTCCCAAGAAGGCCGTCAGCGAGGAGGAGATGAAGAAGGTGAAAGGCGGTAAGATGCCGAGGACTACTGGAAGCAGTTGATCTGCTGAGCGAGGCCGCCCACCACGCCCTCCTGGTTCGGGTGCGACTGCGGATCGCGGTGCTCGTCCCGGGTTGGCCGGCGAGGAGGACAGGCGCGCGCGCCTTGACATACGCATGGGGTATGGTAGCATCCTGACGATCCTGCGCTTCCCGGGTGTGCCGTCGTCCGCGCCAACAACCCGCGCGGGAGCGGAGGCTCTGAGAAAGGGTTGTTCACGGTAGCATACCCTCTGAGGAGACCGACCATGGCAAAGAAGAAGACGAGCACAACAATCAAGGTGGCAGATCTTCCCAAGAAGGCCGTCAGCGAGGAGGAGATGAAGAAGGTGAAAGGCGGTCTCACCCGCGGCGGCCACGGACATCACACTGCTAGTTGATCTGGCATGTGCCGTCGGGCGAGAGCGTCGTACGCGGGAGCGGGGTCTCTGAGAAGGGGTTGTTCACGGTAATCCACCCTCGAAGGCGAAGGAGACCGACCATGGACAAGAACAAGAAGAAGACAGGCACAACAATCAAGGTCACAGATCTTCCCAAGAAAGCCGTTAGCGAGGAGGAGGCGAAGAAGGTGAAAGGCGGTCTCCACGGCCATGGAGTTCACACTACTAGTTGATCTGGCATGTGCCGTGGGGCGAGAGCGTCGTACTGGGGAACGTAGGTGCAAAAGCACGTTCCCGGTTCCCCCCGTGTGTACGGGGAAACGCCTGCTGATTTGTGGAACCCGACGGCGTACCGAGATGCACTTTAGAACCCACGTCCCCTCTTAGAGTCGAAATCGCCTGCACGAATCACGGTCGGGAGCCTTGAGCCGCGAGGCAAACTAATGGGACGGGAGCTCAGGGGCATCCGTGGAGAAGATGCAATTCGAGCCTTCGTGAAAGCCGGGGGTGTCAGGCGAGGCGGCAAGGGCGATCACGTCAACATCAAGATGCCGAATGGTCGCATTCTTACGGTTCCCGGAAACCGAGAGTTGAAGATCGGCCTTCTCAAGGACGCTATCAAGAAGGCCGGGTTGACTGACGAGCAGTTTCTTGAGTTCCTGTAGGGGGAAAGGACTATGCGTCGGTATACGGTCGTCGTTCATCCCGCCGAGGAGGGGGGCTACTGGGTCGATGCACCTGCGCTCCCGGGTTGCTACTCCCAAGGGGAGACCGTCGAGGAAGCGCTGGAGAGCATCCGAGAGGCTATCGAGGCTCACCTAGAGGTGATTCGAGAAGAGGGGAAGCCTATACCTGAGGAGGGGGGCCTCGTCGTCCAGCAAGTTGAGGTGGCTGTCGCCTAGAGTGCTCAGAGCCGAATACTGGATCCGTCTACATTGCCAAGCACGACAAGTTAGCCAATTCGGGAAGCCAGTGAAATACAGCTGTACTTTGGAGGGTCCGCTATATTACCTGACCGCATGCCTTACTCGTCCGGGTGCGGGTCAAGATCGCCCGGCTCGCCCCGGCTTAGCCGAGGATTACTGTGCGGTGCGTAAAATTGGCGACACTCTCACCGGAACCGCACAGTCCGGGGGAGAGCCCGAGAGGGGCGGCGGCCCACCCCTCTCGGTAGGGGTCCGGGGGGAGGGCCGAGCCCTTGCGCTGTGCCGTGTGCAAGGGCGAGGGCCTTCCCCACGAACGAAGCAGCGCGGGGAACGGTGTAGCCAGTATTCCGCGCTGCGTAGTATAATGCAGTTTGCAACGCATCGAGGGTCGGGCCTTTTCCGATAACCTTCATAACCTCCCTACGTCCCGCCTTACATGAGACCACTCGGATGGCAGCACAGGACCTTCATTTCTCTCCCTCGCCAAGGGCGGTCGAGTACCCACCATTCGTGGGAGTGGAGTCCATCCATACATTGCCGGCCGGACGCTCCGCAGACCACACTCCTGTGGTGCGTCTGGGAAAAGTCACCCGGCCCCCGCTCACGCGCCAGACTGAGCGCGAACGGGGCAAGAAGTATTATCCAAAATGGGGAGAACGCCAAGCATTTTCCGGTGCCCGGCGTGTTCAGCGGCACGCCTCGTAATCCGGGGGCGGATGTGGCGTTGGGAACGTTCAAGAGGCAGGGGAGCCGGTAGTTTCGCTCCAGCGTTCCAGAGCTTTCGGATCGAGGACCACGACCCGGGCACGTTCCAGCCGGATGGCGCCGTCCCGGCCCCCGGTCTTGTCTCCAGGCCAAGGGGAGGGCGTCGAACAGGGAAGGCAGTCGAGCTGGCAGGAGAGACCCCTTCCTCTGCGTGCAGGAACGCACGGCCCTTCGGGGAGGGGCAAGCCCCGAAGGGCCGTGGTGTCTGTGGGAGACAGGTTCTCCGGCGTGATCGCGCGAGGTATCAGGAGCCTGGCCCGGCCAGCGCCGTGACGGTGATCTCCACGTGGGCGCCCGCGGGCAATCCCTTGACCTCGACGGTGGTGCGGCCCGGCGGATTGGCCTTGAAATACTCGGCGTAGATCGCGTTCATCTTGGGGAAGTCGCTGAGGTCCGTCATGAAGACGAAGGTGCTGACGGCCAGATCCATGCGGGACCCGGCTGCCTCCAAGATGGCCTTGATGTTCTCCAGCGTCCGTCGGGTCTCCGCCTCAATGCCCCCGGGGACGATCTTCCCGGTCGCAGGATCGATGCCTTTCTCGCCGGCCACGAAGACGAAGCCGCCCGCCTTGATCCCCTGGGAATAAGGGCCCACGGGGGGGCCGGCTTTCTCCGTCTTGATGACCTGGATGGGTTTGGTTGCTCCCTTCGCCATGACGCACTCTCCTTTCCCGTTCAAGTTTGAGTTCTACCCTGCTTAGTATTCAAGTCAGCCCTTGACAGCGCCGGCCGTAATCCCCTGCACGAGATACCGCTCCAGGAACCCGTAGAGAATGAACACCGGCAGGGTCGCCAGGACGGCACCTGCCATCATCTCGTTCCACACCACCTGGTACTCGCCCAGCATGTTGGCGATCCCCACCGAGAGAGGGAACATCTTGGGATCCGTGGTGAGGACGAGGGCGAACACGTAGGCATTCCAGGCGAGGAGGAAGGTGAAAATGGCCACGGCCACCAGTCCGGGGAGACTGAGGGGGAGGATCACCCGCCAGAAGGCGCCCACCCGACTGCATCCGTCCACCATGGCGGCCTCATCCAGCTCCAGCGGGATCGAGCGGAAGAAACCCACCAGCATCCATGTGGAAAACGGTAGGGCAAACGAGACATAGGCCAGGATCAGCGACAGGTAATTGTTGATCAGGCGCAACTTGGCCATGAGCTGGAAGTAGGGGATGATCAAGAGGGTGCCGGGCAGCATCTGGGTGAGGAGGAGGACCAGGATCAATGGCTGCTCCCACCGGAGGCGAAATCGCGAGAATCCGTATGCCGCCAGGGCAGAGAGCACCATGGCCAGGAGCGTGGACCCCACCGATATCACCGCGGTATTGAGGAAGTACCGGCCCATGAGGCGCGTGGCCCAGATGTTCACGTACCCGGCGAGCGTCCAGTGCGAGGGGTAGAAGGCTGGCGGGGACTGGAAGACCTCGCTCATGGGCTTGAGGGACGTGTTGACCATCCAGTAGAAGGGAAAAACCACCACCCCTAAGAACAGCAGCATCGCCGTCCAGACGGCCCCATTCAGCAAGCGATTCTGCGTCATCGGAGCCTCTCTCCCGCTCGCTCCGGTTGGAGCAGGAGGATGTAGACCGTGGAAAAAACCAGGAGGAGGAGCAGCAGCACCACTCCCACGGCCGCGGCCGGCCCGAAGCGATTGGCCTGGAACGCCGTGTTGAAGATGAGCACCGGGAGGACCTCGGTCGCGTTGACCGGGCCGCCGCGCGTCATGACCGCGACGATGTCAAAGGTCCGGATGGTGTTGATGACATCCAGGGTCGTCGCGACGACCAGGAGATAGCGCAGGTGGGGAAGCGTGATGAACAGGAATCGCTGGAAGGTCGCCGCGCCGTCAATAGATGCCGCCTCGTACTCCTCGCGAGGAACGGTTTGGAGGCCTGCCAGCAGGATCAACATGACGAAGGGGAACCCGCGCCAGACGTCCACCGCCACCACGGATCCCAGCGCCAGCGCGGGTTCGCCCAGCCAGATCTTGTACGCGCTGATCAGCCCCAGGGAACGGAGCAGGTAGTTCACGACGCCGAAATGCGGCTCGAGCAACCACACCCAGGCGGTCGCGCCGATCACCGGCGTCACCATCCACGGCGTGAGGAACAACAGCCGGAGGGTCGTGCGCCCCCGCCGCAGTTGATTGAGGAAGAGCGCGAGCGGCATGGCCACGGCCAGGTGCAGGGCCACGGACGCCGTGGTGAAGACCACCGACACCCGGAGCGAGTTCCAGAAGGCCTCGTCTTCCAGAAGTCGCCGGTAGTTGCCCAGCCCGACGAAGCGCACGTTGACCCCCGCCTCGCGGTAGAGGCTCGTGGTGAAGGCGTGGGCCAGCGGGAAGAAGATGATGCCCGCCAGGAAGAGCAACATGGGCGCCACGAACAGGTAGCCCAGCCGCTGCTCGCGTCGAATCCCCTGGCCCACCCAATCCCGCCGGCCCGGCACCCTAGACCTCCTTGAACTTCTTGTTCAGCTCCACATCGAGCTTTGTGAACGCGTCCTTCACCGTGGCCTGCTTGAGCAGGGCGGACTGCGTGGCGGTCACGATGTCGTTGGCGGCGATGTCCGCCCAGAGAGGGTGGGGCAGGGGGTAGGCCCGGGCGACCTTCCCGTATTCGAGGAACTGCACCAGCATCGGATCCTTCTTGACCTCGGGGTCGGTGGTGAGGTCGGTACGCATGGGCATCCAGTTGGAGACCTGCGCGCGCTTGACCCCCCACTCGCGGTCGTTGACGAACTTGGCGAACTTCCAGGCGGCTTCCACGTTCTTGCAGTCCTTCGAGATGCTGTCCGCCGCCATCGTGGCCAACGTCACCCGCTTGCCCGTGTTCATCGGCGGGAAGGCAACGGCGATCTTGTCCTTGATGGCCGGGTTGTCTCCCACCACCTTGGCCACACCCCAGTACGCGTTCCGCATGGTCGCGATCTTCTGCTGCGCGAACAGAATCGTCTGTTCCAGGTAGTTGATGTTGACGGACCCCGGCGCAACCACTCCATGGTTCAACTGGAGACCCAGGTAGAACTCGATCGCCTCCAGGGACTTGGGATTGCTGGCGAATGTGGCCTGGGTCATGTCCGCATTGAACGCTTCGCCGCCGTTTGACCAGATCCACATGAGCAGCATGCGGGTGGTGCTGTCGGTTTTCCCGGCGAGAATGGCCAGGGCCCACTGCTGACCCTCCTTGGTCAGTGGCTTGGCCCAGTCGAGGTACTCCTTCCAGGTTGAAGGGGGCTTGGCCATATCCAGACCGGCCTGCTTGACCAGGTCCTTGTTGTAGATCTCGCCGTAGATGCCCCCCCAACTTGGCAGTCCGTACAGCTTGCCCTTCCAGCTCGCCGCCTTGAGCACGTCCGCCGTCCAGGCCTCGCGATAGGCGCTGGGCTCCGCCTGCCACAGGTCGTCGATCGGGCGGAGGTATCCGTAGTAGGCGGCCGTAGCGATGTCCACGGAGACGACATCGGGTGCCTGGTTCGCCTTGGCAGCGGTCACGAACTTGATCCAGTGATCCTTGCGGGCCACGAGGATTGGCTCGATTTTGATGTTGGGATTCTGGGCCTCGAACTTGGCGATCATTTCCTTCCAGACGGGCGCATACTGCGCCTCCGTGAGGTTCGCCGTCATGTACTGGAGGGTGATGGGAGCGGCCGCACGCACGTTTCTCGGCGTGCCGACCGACGAGGCGAGCGTGGTCGCCGCGATCCCTACTAACCCTCGCAATGCCTCGCGGCGAGACAGCCGGACAGCGGAAAACCGGATGTTCTTCTTGGCGTTCACTGCTGTGCCTCCTTCCTCGTGTGGAGTCCCCCCTGGCGGAACGACCGCGTGCTACCGCCAGAGGGACTCGGTGGAACCAGAGATCGGCTGCGGTTGGAATGGGCGCTCCTTGAGCGGCTCGAGCCGCAGGTCGGTGCCGAGGCCCGGTGTGGTGGGGAGCTCGAAAAAGCCATCGCGGAAGCGCACCGGATTCGTGCAGAGCTCGTCCCGCAGCGGCCGTTCCTCTTCCATCTGCTCCAGGATGTAGAAGTTTGGAATCGCGGCGGCGAGATGCATGGCCGCCAGGGTGCAGATCGGTCCGCCCGGGTTGTGAGGGGCCACCGGAATGTAGTAGGTGTCGGCCAGGGTCGCGATCTTGCGGACCTCGGTGATGCCCGCGGCGTGCATGACATCCGGCTGGATGATCTTGCAGCCCCCGCCCTCAAGGAGTTCGCGGTATTCCCACCGCGAGAGCAGGCGTTCTCCCGTCGCGATCGGCACCGGCATCTCCTGTTGCAGGCGCGCCACGGCCTTGGCATTCTCAAACGGGATGGGCTCCTCGAACCAGCCCGGACGAGAAGGGGCGAAGGCCTGGGCGGCCGCAACCGCGGTGCGGGGGGACAGGCGCTCCCCGCACTCGACGAAGATCTCCACGTCGGGCCCGGCCCCCTCGCGGGCGGCCGCCATCAGCTCGGCGGCGTGGGCGATGGCGCGGGCTTCATTCTCGCGCAGCCGTTTGGCGTTGAACGGCCCCCACTTGAAAGCGGTGAACCCGCGACGGACCGCCTCTCGGGCTCCCTCACGGGCCTGCTCCGGTGTGTCCACGCCGGCCAGCCAGTGGCTGGCGTACACCCGGAGGCGATCCCGAAACGGTCCGCCGAGCAGGCGGTAGACGGGGACCCCCAGCCGCTTGCCTTCCAGATCCCACAGCGCGATGTCGAGGGCGCCCATCGCCGTGAACAGGGTGGGACCGCCCCGCCAGCGCCAGGCATGATACATGGCCTGCCAGTGCCGCTCGACGCCCGATGGATCCTGCCCGATGAGCACGGGCTCGAGTTCGTGAATGGCCGTTTCAACGGATTCGATCGCGCCGTGCAGGGACCCTTCGCCCCAGCCGTAGAGCGCCTCGTCGGTGGACACCTTGACGAACAGCCAGTTGCACCACTCGATCCAATACTTGAACGTCTCGATCTTCGTGATCTTCACAGCCTGTCCTCCACCCTCCCGGCTGAAATCGGGATCTCGCCAGCCCCTCACCGCCGAAAAAGGTCACGCGTTTCTGGGATGAGTTTCAGGCTCCCGAGGTCAATCAATGGTGAGGCGACAGCATGGCGGCGGGGAGCTTATCGCAAAGGCATCGAAGAAGCAACGAACCGAATTGCGGCTGCAGTGGGCAAAGCGGTGGGCAAGGACGGGTGACAAACGACGGACGACAATGGAGAAGAGCGGGGGAGGCCTTGCATTATGGGTACTATTTCCGTCAGGTCTCTCTTGCCTCGCCTTGGTGCGAGCCAGCACGGTGAATCGGCAGCGGAATAATTTGACGTCCCCCTTTACGGTCCCGTACGGTGCGGAAGCGGCTGATGCGCCGGGCGAAATGCACGGGGGTGACGGCCGAAGATGAAGCCTTCTAGGCCGCATTATGAGGGAGGATGCGGCGGTCAAGAAATATCTTTCATAACATCCCTACGTCCCTCTTACACAAAGGGCTTATTGTGGAAAGGGGCTACTTTCCCGGTGGGAACTTCGGACTAGCAGAGGGTTCGGGGCAAAACGATGCATTTTTGTCTGCAACGTTAGGGCTAAATCAACTACTGCTCCCAATTCATGCCGCGCATGTCGCCGGTCTTCATGAAATGTTTGTGCATGCCGAAAGCGGCCGTGATGTCGTGCGGGGTGTGGGAGTCCTTGTTCTTCTCGCAATAACCCTTCAAGATGGTCCGGTAATCCGGATGAACGCAATTGTTGATGATGAGCGCCGCGCGCTGGCGCGGACTTTTCCCGCGGAGGTCCGCGACGCCGTATTCCGTCACCAGGACCTGCACGCAATGTTCGCTGTGGTCGACGTGCGTGACGAGGGGCACGATGGTGCTGACCTTGCCGTTCTTGGCCGTGGAGGGGCAAATGAAAATGGACAGAAACGCGTTCCGAGCGAAATCCCCCGAGCCGCCGATGCCGTTCATCAATGTTCTTCCAAGAACGTGCGTGCTGTTCACATGGCCGCCGAGATCCGCCTCCAGGGCCGTGTTGATGGAAATGATCCCCAGCCGCCGGATCACCTCGGGGTGATTGGAAATCTCCTGCGGCCGCAAAACGAGCTTCGGCTTGAAGAACCCTATGTTCTGATAGATGTCCGCCAGAACCGACTGCGTCACGGTCAAGGAACAGCCGCTGGCGAAGCGGATTTTTCCGCTATTCATGAGCCCCACGACCGCCTCCTGGATGACTTCGGTGTACATGTCGAAATTCGGAATGCCCGGATGATGCCCCATGGCGGCGAGGACGGCGTTGGTCGTGTCCCCCACGCCGGCCTGAATGGGAAGGAAGTCCTTGGGAATTCTCCCGGCTTTGAGTTCCGACGTCAAAAAATCCGCCGCGTATTCCCCGATTTGCTGCGTGATCGCGTCCGGCTCGCGGAAAGAGCCGGTTTCGTCAGGCTGATCGTTTTCGACGATGCCGACGATCTTTTTCGGATCGACCTTCACCACTGGCGAGCCGATGCGATCCGAAGGCTTGTACAGCGGAATTTCCCGACGGTGGGGGGGATTGGCGGGCTCGTAAATGTCGTGCATGCCGTAAAGGTCTTTGATGTGGTACCGGTTGATCTCGACGAGGATCTTGTCTGCCTTGGCGCAGTAGGTAGGGGACGCGCCGACGGAGGAGGTAAGGGTGATTTCGCCTCGATCGTTCGCGTCGCAGGCCTCGATCACCGCCCAATGGATCGGGCCGAGGAAACCGTAACGGACGCTCTGCGGGATCATGGATAGGTGCATGTCGTAGAAGTGGATCTTGCCCGCGTTGATGGAATTGCGCATGTCCGGATTGGACTGATAGGGCGTTCGGAAAAGGACCGCGTTCGCCTTCGCCAGGGACCCGTCTAGCGAAGGACCAGCCGAGGCCCCGGTCATGACGCCGATTTGAAAAGGACGCCCGGCCGTGTGTTCCCTGAGGGCATGCTCGGCGATGGCTTTCGGAACGGCTTTGGCCGCGCCGGCGGGCGTGAACCCGCTGAAACCGACCACCTCCCCGTTTTTAATCAGGCCGGCGGCTTCGGCCGCGGTCAGTTTCGCAAACGTTTGACCCATGACTCGGATCCTCCCGAAATTGATGGTTTCCCATCACCCGCCGCGTAACTACTCGGTGCCCCATGCGCTGGTGCACGAGCAGGTGGACGTGCGCAGCACCGCCCTGACCGTGGAGATCTTCCACCGCGGGCAGCGGGTGGCGGCCCACCTCCGGAGCCATGCCCGTGGCAAGCACACCAAGATCACCGCCCACATGCCGAAGGCCCACCAGCAGCACCGGGAATGGAGTCCCTCCCGGATCGTGGCCTGGGCCGAGACGGTCGGGCCGCAGACCGCCGCCTTGGTGGCGGCGATCCTGGCCAGCCGGCCCCACCCGGAGCAGGGGTATCGCTCCTGCCTCGGGATCCTGCGCCTCGCGCGGCGAGACGGGGCCACGCGGCTCGAGGCCGCCTGTGCGCGCGCCCTGGCCGTGGGCGCCCGCTCCTATCGCCATGTCGATGCCGTCTTGAAGCACGGGCTCGACCGGTGTCCTTTGCCGGAGGCCGGTCCAGTCCCCACTGCCCGCTCAGTGGTCCATGACCAGTTGCGCGGGCCCACCTACTACCAGTGAAAGGAGGGGCGACGCCGATGCTCAGCCCCCCGACGCTAGAAAAGCTCCATGCCCTCAAGCTCGCCGCCATGGCGGCCGCCTGGACCGCCCAGCAGCAGGATGCCGCCGCGAGCCAGCTCAGCTTCGACGAACGCTTCGGCTTCCTGGTCGAGGCCGAGTGGCTCGCCCGGGAGAACGCCCGGCTCACCCGGAGCCTCCAGGCCGCCAAGCTGAAGCTCAGCCAAGCCTGTGTGGAGGCGATCGACTACCCGGCCCGGCGGGAGCTGGACAGGGCCCTCGTCCGCCAGCTCGCCACCGGCCGCTGGATCGCCGAGCACCAGCACGTGCTCATCAGCGGCGCGACCGGGACCGGGAAGACCTTCGTGGCGTGTGCCCTGGCCCACCAGGCGTGCCGGCAGGGCTACCGCGCGCTCTACTGGCGGGTCTCCCGGCTCTTCCACGAGCTCGCCCTCGCCCGAGCCGATGGGACGTACCCCCGACTCCTGGCGAAGCTCGCCCGCGTGGACGTCCTCGTCTTGGATGACTTTGCCCTGGCCCCCCTCCAGGAGGCCGAACGCCGCGATCTCCTCGAGATCCTGGAGGACCGGTACGGCACCCGCTCGACGATCGTCACGAGCCAACTGCCGCCTGCGCACTGGCATGAGTATATCAGGGACCCGACCCTCGCGGATGCGATCTGCCACCGCTTGCTTCACAACGCGCACCGGCTTATGCTAAAAGGACCCTCACGCCGAAAGGAGGGGAAGCTCGAGGACTAACGGACTCCCAGCGTCGCTTCGCTCCGTTCACGATGACCGATCTTCGTGTTCATGATGGAGCGATCTGAGTGTTCACGATGGGCGAAATGCGCATCCTGGGCCCCCATTACGCCCGGACCGAGGAGGAAGGGCGGGCACTGCTCCGGGAGCTGTTCACTACCCCGGCGGACCTGCTCCCCGACGCGGCAGCCGGGGCGCTCCGGGTGCGCCTCCACACCCTGGCGAATCCCCGGAGCAACCGGGCCCTGGCTGCCCTCTGCGAAGCTCTCACGGCCACCGAAACCTGCTTTCCGGGGACGAACCTGCGGCTGGTCTATGAGCCCCCGGTGTTGCAAACATGATTACGCGAGGTCAGGAGTTCTGAAATTAGAGGTACTACCAATTCAGCGCCTTGCGGATGTAGGCCACGGCCGGATGCCGGAAGAACTTGCGCACGGCAGCGCGATCCTTTTGCAGGTCCGTCATCGTGGCCTCCACGCGGGCCTCGATCCGCTCGTCTTGAGCCAGGGGATTCTGCCGGAAGATCCCCTTGAGGTGGGTCCAGACGTGTTCGTCGGGGTTCAGGTCGGGGGCGTAGGCCGGCAGCTCGTACACCGTGAGCCGCTTGCCCTGGGCCTGCACGAAGCGGCAGGTGGCGGCGGCGACGTGGGCGGGGTGCCGGTCCTGGATCAGGATGATGGGCTTGCGCACCGCCTGGCGCAGGGCGGTCAAGAACGCGATGTAGGTGACCGCGTTCAGATTCCCCGGGAAGCAGCGGAACCACAGCCGCCCCCGGGGGGTGATCGCCGAGATGACGTTGGCCCGCCGGCGGGTCCCCGTCACCCGCACCACGGGGCGGTGGCCCCGCTCGCCCCAGGTCCGCCCGACGGGGTGGTCCTCCCGCACCCCCGTCTCGTCCACGAAGAGCAGCACGGCTTGGCGCCGGCGGGCCTCCCGGACGATCCGGGGGAACTCCCGGGTCATCCACCGCTCGCACTCGATCGGATCCCGCTGGAAGGCCTGCCGCGTCGGCTTCTGCGGGGTGATCCCGATCCGGTGGAGCAGCCGGGCGATGGTAGTCACGTGGAGGACGACCCCGAAGCGGCGCGCCACCAGCTCGCCGACGAGCCGCAGGGTCCAGAGGGCGGGTCCGAAGTTCAGTTGGCGCGGGTCCTTGCCGATAATGAGCCGCCGGAGCTGGGCCACCTGCCGGTTGCTCAAGGTCGGCGGGCGGCCCGTGGCTGGCGTGCTCGCCAGCCCAGCATCGCCCTCGGCACGGTACCAGACCATCCACTTCGCCACCGTGTGCGGGTGCACCTCCAGGCTCTCGGCCACGGCCCGCTGCGTCTCCCCCGCCCGCACCCGCCTGACCGCCAAGCGGCGCAGTTCCTCCAGCGTCTGGTGGTCGAGGCTTCGCGCGTCGCGCCGTCTCCTCACGCTCGTCATGCTGTGGAATATACATCACTCGCATCCGGATGTCAATCTACATTATGCAACTATGAGTAATGTGCGAGTCGAGGGTATGGCAGGAGGCAGCTTATCGTAAAGACCTTGAAGAAGCAACGAGCCGCATGTCAGCTCCAGCGACCAAAGCTCTGCTCGGGCAGCGCAATATTCTGGGCCTGCATCACGGCGCCGCGCGAAGGGTGTTCTTTGCAGGAGGGTGTTGAAGGAGAAGGGGACGTAGCAGACGTACCAGACCTTTCGATGATGCAGTGGGCCTAGAATGTGGAGGGGACGTGGAGGGGACGTAGCAGACTTATCAGACTTTTTGGTGAGGCAGTGTGCGTATTGGTCCCTTGCCTCACAGTGCTTCTGCCATGCCTCTGCGGATGCGGGGAATCGGTTCCCTCGGATTGAGCTAGATCGCGAGCGGCTTTACGGTGGCCACGGCCTGGGGATTGGTTTTCCAGATGGCCGGGTCCTCGTCGGTGTACAGCTCGATCTCGATGCCGTCCGGATCCAACACGTAGATGGCTTTCGACACCTTGTGATCCGAGATGCCGAGGATCTGGACGCCAGCCTTCTCCAGCTTGGCCTTCATCTCGACGAGGTCCCGGAGGGTGTCTCCGACCTTGAACGCCAGGTGGTACAGCCCGACGGCGGCCGGATTCGGATCGGGGGCTGACTTTCCAATCTGCTGAAGCGCCAGGTCGTGATGGTTCTCCCCGCACGACAGAAAGACCATTCGCGGTCCATAGCGGGCCACCTCTTTCAAGCCAAGGGTGTCTCGGTAGAAGGCCAGTGATCGTTCCAGATCCCGCACCCGCAGCACCGCATGTCCCAAAGACTTCGCGCCCATCTTTTGCCCTCATGTCACGACTCTACACGTGTCCCATCGAAGATCTTGGTGAGTCCCTCGAGCCGATACATGGGTTCCGTGCTCACGACGCTCGACGCCAGTTCGGTCACCGTTACTGCACCCAGGTCAGCCACTTTCTAGACGGTGAGGACGTCGCTCCGCAGGAGCAGATCACTGATGACGGGCATCGTGGAGATCTCCCCGGCCTGGAGCTTCTCCTGCAGGCCGAAATGGTCTACGCAGGTCTTACACGCCAGGATCTCCACGCCGATTCCCTCGAGATCCTGGAGCGTAGCGAGGACTGGAGATTCCTTGGTAAGCAGTTTCACGCCGGCATTCCAGCAGACGATCTTGTCGGGACGCAGGGGGTTCCCCACCAGGGTCTTGAGGAAATTCCCCAGGATCGTGAGGCCCAGCCGGTCATCACCCCGCCCCATTCCCTCGCTTCCCAAGAGCAGGACACGGCTGTGCGGTGCTTGCGTCATGCGCTTGTTCCTTCCCCCTCCCTCCGAATGCAGTCAAATAGTCAACTGGTCGATTGGTCGAGTCGCAAGAGCGCTCGGGCAGTCACGCTCTTCCTTATTGACCAATTGACCAGTCGACAAATCGACGCGTTTACTTCAGAAGGCCCGCTGCGAGGGCAGCCTCCTCCGTCGGCCTAAATCCCAGGCTTGGGGGCGGTCGAGTTCAGCGCCGGCGCCAACCGCTTGACGAGCACGGGCAGAAAGAATGAGGCCACAAAGAGGCTCAGGGGCACGAGAAACCGAAGGGTCAAGAGATCGGCGGGCGATCCGAGGTTGGTCAGCTCATCCAGGAAACAGGTAAAAATGAGCACCCCGGGAAACATGCCGAGCACTGACCCGCCGAGATAATCCAGGAACCGGATCCGAGTCAGTCCGGCAGCGTAATTCAGCGGGGCGAAGGGGATGTAGGCCAGGCGGAGGTAGGAGATCAAGATGAAACCGTGCTCCTCGGTCTTGGAATCCAGCCGCCGCAGTTTTCCCCTCAGCAGGCGCGCTGCGAAGTCCCGCCCCAGATAGCGCGCGACGAGAAATGACAGGGCGGCGCCGCCAGTGGCCCCAATGAGATTGTAGATGGTTCCCAGGAACTTGCCGAACACCACGGCCCCAATCAGGGTGAAGACCGTCGCGGGCACGAGGACTGTGGTCCCCACTGCATACACGGCAACGTGGGCGGCTGGGGCCAGTAGCTCAAACTCGCTCACGAGTGACTGGATGCCCTGTTTTGAAATGTGAGCCGCTGCCCCGGAGTATCGGAGGGCGATGAAGGCCAGGAGGAGGAATACGGCTAGCGCCGCGGCCTTCGCCGTGGCGATAAAACCATTGGCCGGCACAGGCGTCTCTGTGCCGGCCGGTGCGGCTGCTTGGTGTCCCTGGGGATCTGTCATGCGTTCTGCGCTTTGCGCTGTCTGTCCCTATCGCAACTCATCTGGCAGCCTGACTTCCTCAGGCGATCTCGATGGCCCGCTCCGGGATAACCTCGCCGATCTCCCAGACGAGCTCTCCCTTCGCTGCGAACCGCTCACGAACCTCTTGCACCCGCTCCGGGGGAGCGGAGAAGAGGAGGCCGCCCGACGTTTCCGAGTCGTACAGCAGCCCGACCAGTTCGGCGGGCACCCCTGGGGCGATCCGCAGGGCCAGCCTCCCGTCCTGGGCCAGGCCCTCGACGTAGTTCCTGTTGCGGCCCATGCCTCCGGCGAAGTTTCCGGATCCGGCGTAGTCCATGGCTCCGGGCAGGAGCGGGACGGCTTCGGCGCGGACACGGAATCCGCATTCGCTGGCCAGGACCATTTCGTAGCCGTGGCCGACGAGGCCGAAGCCGGTCACATCGGTGCACCCCTGGATGCCCATCTCCGACACGACCTCGGAGGCCCCCCGGTTCAAACGGGTCATGCTCTGAATCGCCGCTTCCAGGTGGGGTGCCTTCACCCGCCTAGCCTTCCCGGCCGTGGCGATGACGCCGGTTCCGAGCGGCTTGCTGAGGAAGAGCCGGTGGCCGGGCCTCAAACCGCCCTTGATCGTGATCCGGTCGGGATGCACGAGGCCCGTCACGCACAGGCCGTATTTCGGCTCCTTGTCTATCACGGTGTGCCCGCCGGCGATGACCCCGCCGGCCTCTGCCACCTTGTCCGCCCCGCCCTGGAAGATCTGGCGGATGGCGGTCCGCGGAAATTCCCTGGGGAAGCCAGCCACGTTCAGGGCCAGGAGCACCCGACCGCCCATGGCGTACACGTCGCTCATGGAGTTCGCGGCCGCGACCGCCCCGTAGGTGTACGGGTCATCCACGATGGGCGGGAAGAAGTCCACCGTCTGGATGATGGCCTGCCGGTCGTTCAGCCGGTAGACCGCCGCATCGTCGCTCTTGGCCAGTCCCACCAGGAGATCGGGATGCTCCTGCTTGGCCAGGTGGTCCATAACCTCGTGCAGGTCCGCCGGACCCAGCTTGGACGCTCACCCGGCGCAGGCAGCGTATTCGGTCAGTCGAATCTCCTTGCCCGTGGGGGCAACGAGACTGTCCTTCGCGCTCATGATCCTCCTCTGTTCCCCTCCCTCACACGGATCCGCTGCGGGGAAGGGCCCGCGCTGTTCTTCTGATGCATCGTCGGCCTGAGTCGGTTCCCCGGGCGGGGGAGCGTCGCGCCGTTGGAATGCACCCGGGCTTCCGGCTGACGACCCGGGCGCTTCCATACCTGGGTCACGGATAGCACAGTAGAGCCGATCAGACAAATAGATTCTGCCGATGGATGTTTCTTCCCGGCGAGAGCATTGGTCTGAGGGGGAAGTCGCGGACGGGGAAATTAGCGCGCGCGGAGTTCCAGGTTCACGACAATGGGTGCCTGGGCGCCACGGCGCTCGACCAGCAAGGAGGTCGCCCGATCCCCGCGCCGCATGGCCCGCTCGAAGTCCTCGAGGCTTCGAATGGGCTGGTCGTTGGCAAGAAGGATCACATCCTGCGGGCGGAGCCCCGCGCGGGCAGCGGGAGAATCGGAGTCCACGAAGGCGACGAGGATCCGGCCCCTGGGAGCAGGCTGGTCGCGGCGCGGGTCGCGTTCGTCCTCGTCCCGCACCAGGAATCCAAAGCGTTCGCCGGCGAGCTGGGCACGGGCCGCCAGCGGCATCGGCCCAACGGTGATGGGTAACGTGATGCGAGAGGACTCTCGCAGGACCGTCAGCGTCACAGGTTGGTTGACGGGCTTGGCCCGGATCGTCCGCTGGAGCTGCCTCACATCCCAGATGGGCTGGGTGTCCACGCGGACGATGACATCCCCGCGTTTCAGGGTTGTGCCCTCGGCTGGGCCGCCCTTCAGGACATCCACGACCAGCACACCGGTGCCCGCCTCCGGACCGAAGGTACTGGCCAGGCGGTCCGCCAGATCCTCGCTGACGTCCGAGATGGAGATGCCCAGCCATCCCAGGTCTGGCGTCGCCTGCGCACCCACCTGGCTGGGGATTGCGAGCAAGCAGACGAGGACCAGTGCGAGGGGGAGATCCGCCAGGGCGCCCACCCGGGGACGCCACCTCATTGCTTCACCAACTCCTTGACTTCGATGTCCACGCCGCAGATCTCGCAGAAGATCCAATCTCCCTTGATTTCGGAGACCTCGAAGGTCATCTGAAAACAATAGGGGCAGAAGCGCACTTCGCGACCGATCGGCTTCTCCTTCTCCTCGGACATGGCGGCTCCTCCTCGAAGTCCTCTGCGCGTGAGAGCTGCTGTCAGATTAGACCAGGCCACCAGGTACGTCAAGCCGGAGGACCGAAGCCCCAGCCGACCCTTGACGCTCCCTATATCCCAGTCGTGGCTTCATCCAGAAGGTGGGAGCAGCCGGCACAGAGTGGACCCGGCTGGACGGCGTGATTCCCTCGGGATCACGACCTTTGTCCAGCGAACCAGCACAGAGGCCACATCAACCTTGTTGAGCGTTGACAGGCACTTTGGCGCTATGATATTCTATTCTCACATCGCAGAAAAACGAGCGATGGGGGCTCTTGGGGCAGGGTTGGCGTCACGGCTTGGCCCTGCTTTTTTTGTTCATGGCTACGCGAAGACGGCGTCTTCGGGGCTGGCGGGGTCGGATGCAGGTGCTTCCGCTCGCCCTCCTCTTGCTCCTGCTTCAGGTGGAGCAGGCGGCAGCGGGGGCCCTGGAACGCGCGATGCTGGGCAAGTCCCAGGTGGTGGACCTGACCCAAACCCAGAGTGAGTACCCGCCCGCCGGCGGAGCCCAGGAGCGCGCTGGACCCGAGGGCCAGGGCGAGGGCGAGCGGAACAACACCACGCCGCGCATCCCGTCGGCCGACGAGCTGGTCACGCATCTGCACTTGCCGTCGAGCCTGGTGAAGGGCAAGCCTACCGTGGCCCAGATCCCCGCCCGCGACCTCTTGGCCCACGCCGTCGTGGTGGATATCGCCGCCCGGGTCGCCCAAGCGCCGGATTACCGTTTGACGGCGGAAGACCTGCAGGCCTGGGAGCGGCGGAACGGCCGCGTCCCCAAGGGCAGCGTGGTCCTCCTTCACACCGGCTGGGCCCGTCGATGGGGCGATCCGGCCCGCTACTTGAACCTGGACGCCCAAGGGGTGCCGCGGGTGCCCGGCATCTCCCCGGGAGCCATCGCGTTCCTCGTCGGCGAGCGGGACATCCGCGGCGTGGGTCTGGATGCCTGGGTCCCCGAGGTGGCTCCGGGGGTTCCCGGGGGTGAGGATGGGACGCGTCCTCTCCTTTACGCGGGGAAGTGGCAGCTCGTCAACCTCACCAACCTGGACCGGCTTCCGGCCAAGGGAACCAAGCTGGTGATCGCCCCGCTCCGGCTGGAGGCTGGATCGGCGCCGGCGCGGGTGATCGCCATTCTGCCTTGAGACTTCGATCGCGAGATGTAAAGCGGAACGGGGCGAGTCCTTTGTGCCGGCCGGTCCCGTCCCCGCAAACATGACCGTCTGAGTGCAAGCCGCGGTTCCCGAGGTACTGCCGTGCGTGATCCTCTCCGTCGCATCGCCCGCATTCCCACCGCCATCCTGTCGGACGCCCTGGGCCGCCTGGGAACCATGGCCGCGGCCATCAAGCCGGTGGCCCGGGGGATGCGGCTGACGGGGGTCGCCCACACGGTCCGCTGCTACCCGGGGGATTACCTCACCCTCCTCAAGGCACTGGCCGAGGCGAGGGAGGGGGAGGTGCTGGTGGTGGACGGCGGCGGGATGCTGGAGGCTGCACTGCTGGGCAAGCTGATGGCCATCGAGGCGCGGCGCAAGGGCATCCAGGGCTTTGTCATTGACGGAGCGATCCGGGACCTGCACGACTTGGAGGAGGCAGGGGTCCCCATCTTCGCCCGGGCGGCCACGCCCCGGGTCGGCACGGCGGAGCACCTTCAGGAGACCCAGGTGCCCATCATCTGCGGCGGGGCGCCGGTGCAGCCCGGGGACATCGTCCACGGGGACGAAGACGGTGTCGTGGTCTTCTCGCCCAAGAAGTTGCGCGCCGTGGCGTCCCGCGCCCTCGAGATCCGGCGTCACGAGGCCGAGGTGGTGCGCAAGCTGAAGCGTGGCCGACCCCTGGCCGAACTCATGAAGCTCTTTGATCGCCTGGTCGAGCTAAGAAAGCGAGGCTGAGAGCATGCCCGGTCCCCTCACCGGGGTCCGCGTCCTGGACCTAACCCGCGCCCTGGCTGGCCCTTATTCCAGCATGATGCTGGGCGACATGGGCGCCGATGTCTTGAAGGTGGAGATGCCCAAGACCGGCGATGAGGCCCGCGCCTGGGGGCCGCCTTTCATCAACGGCGAGAGCGGCTATTTCTTGAGCGTCAATCGCAACAAGAAGGGCATGACCCTGAACCTCAAGGATGCGCGCGGCAAGGAGATCCTGGCCAAGCTCATGGCCCGCGCCGACGTGGTGCTGCAGAATTTCAGCCCCGGAACCCTGGAGAAACTGGGCTTCCCCTACGAACGCATGAAGGCTCTCAATCCGCGCATCGTCTATTGCGCCATCTCTGGCTTTGGGCAGAGCGGGCCATCGGCCAGCAAAGTGGCCTACGACCAGATTCTGCAGGGATTGGGCGGCCTCATGAGCATCACCGGCCCGGTGGGCGGCCCGCCCATCAAGGTGGGCGTGCCCATCGCCGACATCGCCTCTGGCATGTTCGCTGCCTACGCCGTCATGGTGGCGCTCTTCCACCGGGAGCGCACCGGCCAGGGCCAGATGATAGATACCTCGCTATTGGACGGCCAAGTGGCCCTGTTGACCTTCCAGGCGCAGCGCTACTTTCTCACCGGCAAGGCTCCCGGCTGGAGCGGCAACTGCCACCCCCTCATCGCACCCTATGAGCTCTTCAAGACCAGGGATAGCTACATCAACGTGGCCGTGGGCAACGATTCTCTCTGGGCGCGCTTCTGCCAGTCCTTGGGGCTGGAGCAGTACGTGAACGATCTGCGGTTCAAGACCAACTCGGATCGCCTGGCCAACCGCGATGCCTTGATTGCGATCATCGAGGAGCGGTTCAGCCGATCCACCACGGCGGAGATCGTGGCCCTGCTGGGAGGCGTGGGGGTGCCCAGCGGTGCGGTACACAATCTGGCGGAGGTCTTTGCCGATCCCCAGGTGGTGCATTTGGGGCTGGAGCAGGTGATGCAGCATCCCACTGTGGGCGAGCTTCACCAGACCGGGATTCCCTACCGGTTCTCGGTGAGTCCGGGGGCGCTACGCCTGCCACCGCCGCGCTTGGGGCAGCACACGGACGAGGTATTGCAGGACCTGGGATACGCGAAGGAGGAGATTGGAAGGCTGAGGCAGGAGGGAGCGATTTAGGAAGAGATTCGCGCAGCCACAGCGAAGGGGCTGCAACCGTTGCGAGGGGATGTGGCCCGGCTACGCGAACAAGGAGTGGCCTGAGAAGGGGTTGAGCATGAATACTGTGGCGACAGCCGCGCTGGTGGTTCTGGCCGTGGTGAGCCTGATCTGGACCTTCCTGCTGATCCCGACCATACAGGAACTCCGCCGGGCGGCCTGGCGCCTGCAGGAGTTCATCCGCACGCTCGAGCTGGAGCTCAAGCCTGTGCTGCAGGAGGCGCGAGAGGGGGTTCGGGCCGCAACCAAGGCGGCCCAGCAGGTTGCAGATGGGACCGCGCGCCTCCGGGGGGCCATGGCCGCCGTGGAGGAGGCCGGCGACAATCTCCGCATGACCACCGGCGCGATCCGCGCCGTTTTCGGGTCGCGACTCATCCCGATTGCGGGCCTCTTGGCGGGGGTGCGGGCCGGGGCCAAGTTCCTGTGGAAGCAGTACACACGAAGGAGGGAAGCGTCATGAGTGAAGAGCGCGGATACTCCGGGGCCAGCGTCGCATTGGGGTTCATCCTGGGTGGCGTCCTGGGGGCCAGCCTGGCCCTCTTGCTCGCTCCCGAATCGGGCCGCCGCACCCGCGAGCGCCTGCGGGACTTGGCCGCCGACGTGCGCGACAAAACCGTTGACGTGTCTGAGGAACTTCGGGACAAGGCCGAGGATGCGATAGAGCGCGGCCGCGAGGTGTTGGAGGAGAAGAAGACCATCCTCTCGGCTGCGGTTCAGGCCGGCAAGGAGGCCATGCAGCGCGAGCGCGAGCGCCTGTCCTCCCGCTGATCCGGGTCACGCGAGCCGAAACGCTTCGTTCTTCCGGTGACACATCGCCACATGGGAAGGGTGAGAGGTGTATGCTCTCGCGTCGGCGGTCGCCTGTGAGGAAGATACGGGCGCTCGAGATAGCTGGCGCGTGAAATCGCCTTCTCGGAGCCGAGGGACTTCATGGTCGCCGAGCAGCGGAACGGCGCGGCACAGGGATATCGCATGAAGACTATCGTGCTGGAAGAGCCAGGCCGTTTTCAGCTTGCGGATCGGGCAGCGCCCGCTGCGCCCGCGCCCGGTGAGGCGCTGGTCCGCGTTCATCGGGTAGGCGTGTGTGGCAGCGACCTGCATGCCTTTCGGGGCAAGCAACCCTTCTTCACCTATCCGCGCGTCGTGGGCCACGAATTAGGGGTCGAGATCGTGGCCCTGGGGAAGCCGGAACCCCATCTCGCCGTGGGGGACCGGTGCGCGGTGGAACCATACCTCAACTGCGGCCGTTGCATCGCCTGTCGCCGGGGAAAGACGAACTGCTGTGTGAGCCTGCAGGTCCTGGGGGTGCACACCGACGGCGGGATGCGCGAGCTCATGACGGTTCCCGTGACGAAGCTCCACCGGTCCAAGACGCTGTCCGTGGATCAACTCGCTCTGATAGAGATGCTCACCATCGGGGCGCATGCCGTCCGGAGGGCGCAACCGGAAGCGGGGGAGTGCGTCCTGGTCGTCGGAGCCGGGCCCATCGGTCTGTCGGTCATCCAATTCGCGCAGTTGGTTGGTGCCAGGGTCATCGTTCTCGAGATCAGCGAGAGGCGACGCCAGTTCTGCCGCCAGCATCTCAAGGTCGAGACCTGCCTGGACGGACAAACGGAGCCTGTGGTGGAACTGCAGGCCCTGCTGAACGGGGACCTGCCCACCACGGTCTTCGAGGCCACGGGCAATCCGAATGCCATGATGCGTTCGGTGCAGTATGTCGCGAACGGGGGGAAGCTCACCTTCGTGTCTTTGGTGCAGGGCGACCTGACGTTTCGCGACACGGAACTGCACCGGCGGGAACTCACCCTGCTCCGCAGCCGGAATGCGACCGGCGCGGACTTTGGCTGGGCCATCCAGATGGTCGAGGAGGGCAAGATCGATCTGGCGCCGTGGATCACGCACCGGGCGCGGGCCGACGCCATGATCGCGGCATTCCCGGAGTGGCTCGACCCCGAACGAGGGGTCATCAAGGCTGTGGTGGAATTCTGAGGGAGCCCGTCTTCCCCGTGACGATGTGACGATCGGTCAGTCACCGGATTCCCGATCGGGACCGTGAGTTGACGGAACTCGGAGCGCGGAGGGACCGATGTTCGGATATGGCGGAAAGATCCTGACGGTGGATGTGACGAGCGGGGCGCAACGGGTCGAGGAGTTCGACGCCGCTTTTGCCCGGGCCTACCTGGGCGGGAACGGCTTCGCGGCCAAGCTCTGCTACGATCGGATCCCGCCAGGCATCGACGCTTTCGACCCCCGCAACCTGGTCGTCTTGGCCACCGGGCCCGTCACGGACAGCGTGATCCCGGGCAACAACCGGAACTGCGTCGGCGGCAAATCCCCCTTGAACGGCCTGTTCTTCGACTCCACCTTCGGCGGGCGATTCGCGGGGACCCAGCGGCACACCGGGTTCGACGCCGTCGCCATCACCGGTGCCGCGTCTGGGCCGGTCTACCTCGTGGTGGATGAGCGCGGTGCCACGCTGAAGCCCGCCAAGGACCTCTGGGGCAAGCCGACGCTCCAGGCGGCGCAGGCGATCCTGGAGCGCGAGGGCTCGGACAGCGACGTCGTCAGTATCGGCCCGGCCGGCGAGCGGCGCGTCCGGATGGCCGCGCTGGCCCACTACTGGAAAAGCCGGGAGGGCTTCGGTGCCCGGGGCGGGCTGGCGGCCGTTCTGGGATCCAAGAACATCAAGGCTGTGGTCGTTCGCGGGACGCAGAAGTCCCAGTTCGCCGATCCCGATGCGCTTAAGGCGCTGGTGAACGAAACCCGCGAGGCGTTGAAGAAGGGGACCTATAACCTCCACGTGTATGGGACGCCCAACCTGGTCAAAGGTATCAACGCCATCGGGGGGCTGGGCTTCTACAACAATCGGTTCGAGTATTCCCCCGACGCGGAGCAGGTCGGCGGCGAACGGTACAAGGCGGAGTTCCACAAGAAGGACACCACCTGCAACAAGTGCCCGGTGGCTTGCGGCAAAGCGTTCGAGGTGAAGGAGGGGGAATACGCTGGCACCGTCTGGAAGATGCCGGAGTACGAGAGCATCTACGCCTTCGGCCCCATGCTGGGCAACCTCGACCCCGCCTCGCTGATCAAGGCCGAGGAGCTGTGCGACCAGTTCGGCCTGGACACGATCAGCACGGGGGTGACGATCGCCTTCGTCCTGGAGTGCCTGGAGCGGGGATTCCTGACCGAGAAAGAGATCGGGGTCCCGCTCACCTGGGGGAATCACCGGGCGGTGCATCGTCTGGTGGAGATGATCGGTCTGCGCGAGGGGTTTGGCGACGTCCTGGCCGAAGGGTCGGCACGGCTGGCGGAGAAGCTCGGCCCCGAGGCGAAGAAGTTCCTCCACGCCGTGAAGAGTCTGGAGATGCCGGCTCACTCCGCCCGGGCGCTGAAGGGGATGAGCATCGGGTATGCCACCGGGACGCGGGGCGGCAGCCATCACGACGCCCGGCCCACGCCCCAGTATGCGCCCGACTTCGATCGCCGGAGTCTCGAGGGAAAGCCCGCCTGGGCCATCCGCAGCCAGAATTTCACGGCCGTGGATGACTCGCTGGTCCTCTGCCGGTTTACATCGGAGCGGGGCGGCTACGGGATGTACCTCAACGAGAGCTACGTCCGGATGATCAACGCCGCCACGGGCTGGGACCTTGATCTCCCCGAGTTGGAGCGGATCGGCGAGCGGATCTGCACGCTGGAGCGCGCTTTCAACGTCCGCGAGGGGATCTCCCGGAAGGACGACACCCTCCCCTGGCGCATCCAGCACGAGCCCATCCCGGACGGGCCCTCGAAGGGCGCCTTCTGTCCGCCCGAGGAACTGGATAAGATGCTGGACGAGTACTACGAGCTCCGGGGATGGTCCCATGACGGGATCCCGACGCCTGAGCGGCTCCGGGCCCTCGGCCTGGACTTCGCCATACCCGCCTGAATCACCTCCGACACATCGGATTGCCATGGGCGGAGGCGGCCCGCCACCCCATGCCGCCTCCCTCACTACCTAGTCCTTCTTCGTCAGTGATCCATGCCCCCAGGGGACATGCTTGAGGGCTTGTGCTATGATAATCATATGCGTCTCCCATTTGGAAAGCCCATAACCGCCAGGGAAATCGAAGAATTCGCCACTCGCGAAGACGAGGTCGCCTTCGTCCGTCTGGCGAACGCGATGCTTGCGTCAACCATGGCTGATGTGATCCCAGGCACGACCATGCCAGCTTGCTCAGAGCGGGTCAACGTCCCCGACGGCGGGGTGGATGCAAAGGTCACCCTTGAGGCGGGCATCGCCGTTCCTGAGATGCATGGGCTCTTGGGACCCGGGAGATCGGTCTATCAGTTCAAGTGGCGGGACTTAGCCGCCAGAAAGCGCACAGAAATACTGCGAGAGGTAAGTCGGTCAGCAGCGGGAGACGTAGCCAAGCTCAAGGTCAGAGGCAAAGAGCTGCCTGACCGGTACGTTCTTCTTACGAATCTTCACCTCACCGCGCCCCAGACCCGCCAGTTGCGCAAGGCTATCCTGACCGGATGTCCCGAGTTTTCTGACAAGCCTATAGTGATTTGGGGCGCCGGCGAGATCTCGGCCTACCTGAATACCCACCCCCGGATTCGGCATGCCTTTTTCTCGGAAGGGGTTTTTTGCACAATCGGGATTGCGGTTCAGGAGCTGAAGAATCAGTACAGAGCATTTCCTTGGGTTGAGATCAAAGGCCGCGACCCGCAGACCGAGGCTATAAGGGAATTCGCCACTGGCGGGTCGGAGGGGGTCTTGCTGGTCTGCGGGCCTCCCTACGTCGGAAAGACCCGGACGGTTCAGGAGGCACTTACCCCGCTGGGGGGCCGCGTAGTTTGGGCGTCTCATGCAGAAGTGCTTGCCGAGGAGCACCTGCGAGATCTCGACCACGAGACGACAACAATTCTCGTTTTGGATAACTGTGAGGGGGAGACGCTTGAACGATCCCTTCGCTGGGCCACGTCAAGATCGCATTTGAAGACGATTCTCATCGGGCGTCAGGGCGCCAATTGGCCGGGCGTATCTACGCTGGCCATCGGGCCGCTCGAAGATCTGGACGTGCGGAAGCTGCTGGTGACGATTGCTCCCAATCTCCCCTTACTCCAAGAGACCCGGCTGAATAGACTAACGGGAGGCTTGCCAGGACTGGCTGTCTATGCTGCCGGCGAGGTCTCCGCGGGCAAAGATCTGTCTGGCGAAGAAACGGACGCTAGTAATGTCGGCCGGAAGCTCGGGCGTCTGATTAAGGAGCGCGTACTGGCTGTCGCAACTTCGGAAGAACGACGAGCACTTCAGGTTGTCTCGTTGCTGACGCAGATCGGTATAAAGGACTCTGCTTTCCATGAGTTGGATGTGGTCTGTCGAGGTTTGGGGTATGATGCGTCTGAAGTCCGGAGTGTCCTTCCAGCCTTAGCGGAGAAGCGCATAGTTCTGGAGCGAGGGCGGTTTGTTGAGGTTGTGCCTCCCCTGTTGGGAGAGGCTTTGGCGGCCGAGGCTATCACTGGCCGCCCACTGGCTCTGCCGAGCCTTCTGGTGAGTCTCGATGGAGGAGCCAGACTCCGTTTGCTCTCCCGCCTGCGAAACATTGGAGGGTCTGACGAGGTAGATCGGGCCCTCGAAAGCATTTTTTCTCCAAATGGCTGGTTCCCTGACCTTGAGTCATTGCTCCTGCGTGCAGAGGAGTTTCGCAGCCTCGCACCCGGGCATCCCGTGGGCGCCTCGGCATGCCTCCACCGACTTCTCAGCGGACTGCCCGCATTCAGGTTGAGGGAGAAGGTCGCTGGGAAGGCCCGTCGAGAGATCGTTTGGGCGCTGTCCGACCTCTCCTTAGGACGAGAAACGTTTCAGAAGTCCGCTGAGGTCTTGCTTTGTCTCGCGGAAGCCGAGAATGAGTCTTTTGGGAATAATGCATCCGGAGAATTCAGCGAGGTGTTCCATCCATTCCATCCGGAAGTAGTTTGCCCTCTTTCGGAACGCCTGCAATTTCTTGAGTGGGCTGCCAATAGCCAATCTCCTGATAGACGCCGTCTGGTCGCCGCGGCGGCAGGGCATGCAGCATCTACCGAGGGACACTTCGGTCTCCATCATCCAGAAGGGCCGCGCATGCCCGAGACGCCAGCTTGGGCGAGGACACGCGGGGAACTCCGGTCCTATTTTCGCGGTCTCTTGGCAATCCTTGAAGGACTGAGCCGGGACACTGATGAGACCGTTCGAACCGAGGCGCGTGCCAGCATAATCTCAAGATGCCGAGGGTTCGTTCGGCTCGGCGTATCCGAGCAAGAGGAGGCCGGACTTGTTGACAAGACATTTGCATTATTGAAGGAGTTCGCGGCTCAGGCCACAGGAGCGAAGGTCCTCGCCGACATCCGAAGCCAGCTTGAGATGCTCCTTCAGTATGCCGAGTCTCAGATGGAAAAGGCTCCCCAGGAGAGCGAGCTGACCGATCTCCTGAGGGCGGTGAAGCAGAGAACTCTGGGATTCCTTGGAGAGCTCACCGGCGACTCGTTCGCTGCCAGTGTGAAACGCTGGGCCGGCCCGCATAGCTGGCAGGACCGTATCGCGGAGTTCTCTGCACCCGAAGGTAAAACCAGACCGTCCCAAGCCGCGTTGAAGAAATTGGCCGACGAGGCCACCCAGGATCCCAGCCTGCTAGATAATAATCTTCTAGACTGGCTACTCGGTCCCGAGGCCCAATACGCTTTGTGCTTCCTCATTCGCCTCGGAGAACGTGATACGCCCGGTATCTGGAGAGAACCGCTGATTCAACGGCTTGGGCTTCCTCGTGGACCCGACGGCTTCGGCTGGTACGCGTGTGGGTGGGCCCAGCGAGACCGTCGCAGCGCGGAGGAGTTCCTGGATCGGCTGCTGGGCACAAAACCCGAGGCGGGAGAGGGCGTCCTTGCGGCCACACTGCGGATCGCAGCCAACTCGTCTGGGGCGAATCGAGTCTTGCGCCTCGCGGATAACAAAAGGTTGCCACGGGAGATCCTGGTTCAGCAGTTGGCTGGATGGACGAATGCTTTGACTTCTCAAGATTTCGTCAGGCTTTTCCGAGGCCTCGATGATGGGAGCTGGGAAACGGGGTTAGCATTGCTTGATATGCTGGCTTACCGCCAATGGAAGACCGGGGACCTTTCCGAGGAAATCAGGATTGTGGCTTGGCGGCTCCTCGAAAGAACGGCATCGACCAAGACGGACCACCAGGCATATAACTGGGACCACCTTGCCGCGCACCTAACGGAGACCGATCCTGCTGCTATGCTCGATTTGATCGAAAAGCTTGCAAAGCAAGATCCGTCCCCTCACGGTCGTGCCGTTTTCAATTTCCTTGAAGAATTCGCGTCCACATGGAAGGTCCTGGCTCGTTTGAATCGGCCGGCGCTTGTCCAAAGATTGTTGAGGATTTCGGTAGCCTCCGAGAATGTCCCTTTCTGGATCCATTGGTGCTCGCGCCACCTTATTGATCCGTCCCAGGATGGACGCACTCTATTGGAATTTGCCAAGAAGAACGGAGAGATTGGGGCCCTGGCGGTGGTAGACCTTCTCGATTCTTCAAAGGCTGGCTTCTGGGATTTGATCCGGGAGATCGTTGTGACCTTCGGTGACTCGGAGCGGGCGATTGGCAGGGTGGAGACTTGCATCTACCATGCGGAGTGGTCCGGTAGTCTGGCGCCAGTATTCGAGGAAAAACGCAAGCAGGTGGCGCGACTCGCTCAGGACCCCGATCCTCGAGTGAGCAGATGGGCCAGCGGATTTGCGCGTGAACTGGAGGGAGATGTCAAGCGAGAGGAGCGTAGAGACCAGGAGGATTTTCTTTGGGATTACGATGTCAAGAGACCAGAACTGATGCAAATGCTACGGAACAAGCAATCGCCGGATCGCCTCTGGGCCATTCAACGAATTCTTCTCCATGCGCCACGCGAGGAGGCGATCCGTCTGCTGACCGTTAGCGAGATCCAGGAGGCCTTACCGCATGTGGAGCTTCCAGATCGGGTGCGCAAGATATGGGAGGCATATGTAGCCCATTGGAGCCAAGGTGGCTAGCATTCTGACTCCCATACAGCAGGCTTTTCTAGACGCCTTTTTCACTTCGACTCATACCCCTTCACGCTTTTACCTCTCGGGGGGAACGGCCCTGTCGGCTTTTTACCTCAAACACCGCCGCTCCGACGACCTGGACTTCTTCACCCTGGATTCGCAGGCTCTGATGGACGCAGAAAGGCTCCTGGAAGATTCTGCAGGTCGGACTGGTCTTACGATTACCGAGGTCAAGACCGCTGACACAATCGTCCAATTCTTCTTGGCAGGAGACCAAGACCCGGCTTATCCACTCAAGAAAGTCGATGTGGTCTTGGATACGGAGCCTCACCTTGCTGTAGAACGGTTCGGCCCGTATTTTGTTGACAGTCTGCTGGACATAGCCGTCAACAAAGTGACAGCGATCTTCCGCTTGGACACGAAAGATTTCATCGACCTGTATTTCCTTCTGGGACGCCGGGGGCTTACGCTGGACGACCTCATCCCGATAGCAAAGCAGAAGCTCATCGGGTTCCACGAGTTCGACTTGGCGGGCTGCCTCGCGCAATTCTCGTCCCTCGCGGGTCGGGCGCGATTTGTTGAGAGATACATGATCGAGCGAGTGGATCTCCGTACCATGGAGGAATTCTATCGAGGGCTGTCCACGGATCTGTTCGAGCGATATCCGCCTCCGACCGTGCGCTAATCCACAAGGAAGGGGGAGAGGTCATATCTCGTCGTCAGCGGTCACGCCGCCTCCACTGACGCCGCGGCGCGGGCCTCGGCCGGCGCGCGATAGCCGGGCCGTGCGATCGGTCATTCGGTATTGTGGCGCTTGATGAACCCGCCGATGGTCTCCCGCCCCTCCGCCGGCATTGGTGAAGCAGTGCAGGTACCTCCTCCAGCAAGATGCCGCTCTGCAGTGACTCGCCGCGACGGTCCTGCGGCCGGCGATCGGAGCGGTTCCGCCATTTGCACCTTCTCGCGACCGAAGGTCATCTTCTCGGGAAAAAGGCCTTGACAGCCCCGTTTGGGCCCACATATAGTCCCGCCTACCTTCATCGGAACTTGCAGAACACCACCCCGACGCGTTAGCCAACACGTCCCCGACCCGCCCGGGGTTTCATAGCGACCAGGACTGCCGCACCCGATCACATGCGGAATCAGGTGACCCGGCAGATGTCCCTGTGTGGGTGTGTCGAGAGACTGCCTCGGCGGACGGTCGAACGATAGGCTGGGACCCCTGAGAAAGAACCCAGGCCACCGCACGCCATCATGCGAGTGGCGCCACCCGGGACTGCGCCATCCGTGACGAGCTGGCGATTGGGCGATTGACATGAGCGACAGGATTACGACCATTGGTATCATCGGCGCTGGCACCATGGGCGCCGGGATCGCCCAGGTGGCGATCCTCTGTGGATTCCAAGTGCTTCTGTACGATGCGGTTGGGGCGGCGCTGGCCAAAGGGCAATCTCGCATCGCCCAGAGCCTGAGCCGCGCCGTGGGCAAGGGCCAGGTCCAGGCGGATGCGGTTGAAGAGGCCCTCCGTCGGCTGTCGGCGATCACCCAGCTCACGGAGGTTCGAGGCGCCGAGTTCATCGTCGAGGCTGCCTGCGAGGATCTCGCCCTCAAGCAGCGGCTGTTCACCGAGCTGGATGGGGTCACCGACCCCGGCGCGATCCTGGCAACCAACACCTCCTCCCTGTCCATCACCGCGATCGCGGGTGCGACCAGGCGTCCGGAGCGCGTGGTCGGCATGCACTTCTTCAACCCGGTTCCGGCCATGGCGCTGGTGGAGGTCGTGGCGGGCCCGCGCACGGAACCGGCCGTTGTCGAGGAGACGATGGCGCTCGCGCGCCGTCTGGGAAAGACGCCGGTCCGCGCCAAGGACTCCCCAGGTTTCATCGTCAACCGCATCGCGCGTCACTTCTCCCTGGAGGCGCTGCACATCCTGGGGGAGGGTCGGATCGCCCACGATCACATTGATCGCGTCATGAAGGGGGCTGGCCGGTTCCGCATGGGGCCCTTCGAGCTGATGGATCTCATCGGCATCGATGTCAACTTCGCGGTCAGCCGGTCGGTGTTCGAGGCGTTCTTCCACGACCCGCGCTTCCGCCCCCACCCCATCCAGCAACGCATGGTGGAGTCGGGCCTCCTGGGACGCAAGACGGGTCGCGGCTTCTATGAATATCCGGAGGACCGGAAAGCCTAGGCTGGTGTTTCCAAATCTCCCCGGCCTGTGTGAAGAGGTTGTATGAGCCGGAGCATTCTGATCCTTGGACAGAGCCCGCTGGCCGACGCGCTGGCGGAAGTCACCGAGGCGGCAGGATTCCTGGTTCATCGCCCGCCGGCGTGGCCGGACACGCGGGAGGACGTGGATGCCATCTTCACGGATCGGGATCGGCGGGAGCAGTACCTGCGGCACCTGGGTGAGGCCTACCAAGACGCAGAGGTGGTGATCGAGGCGGAGGCGTCGGAGTGGATGGACCCCGAGCTCCCGGAGAGCACACTGATCCTCACGGCTGCCCTGGGCCACAGCGCGGCCGAGGCTGCGGCCGACATCCACGCCCGCCATCGTGTGGTGGGCTTCGCGGCGCTCCCCCCCTTGCAGAATGGACAGGCAGTCGAACTGGCAGCGACCCCCTGGACCGAGGCGGCAGCCCTGGATCAGGCGGGAGAGTTCTTCCGGAGCCTGGGGCTGGAGCCGATGGTTGTCCCCGATGGGCCGGGTCTCGTGTTCCCGCGCATCCTCTGCATGATCATCAACGAGGCGGCCTTCGCCCTGATGGAAGGGGTGGCCTCTGCCGAGGATATCGACACGGCGATGAAGCTGGGAACGAACTACCCCCTGGGCCCCCTGGAGTGGGCGGATCGGATCGGCCTGGACCAGGTCCTGGGCGTGCTGGAAGGCTTGCAGGCCGAGTACGGGGAGGACCGGTATCGTCCGGCGCCACTGCTTCGCCAGTTGGTCCGCGCCGGCCACCTGGGCCTCTCCACGGGGAGGGGATTTTACCCTTACGAGAAATCATAAGGCCTTCGCGATGTAGATCCGACCGACGCGCGGGAGTGTCTGGGGAGGATTATTGGCAAGGGCAAGGGCAGAAAGGGAGGGTTCACGATGGTTGATTTGTTGAAACAGTGGAAGGGAATGCTCGGCATCGGGATCGCTTTGGTGCTAGGCGCCACCACCTGCGTCTATGGCCAGCAGCCGATCAAGTTGGGGTTCATCCCCGACATTACCGGAACCGGCTCCTCACTAGGCACCCCGGAGAGGGACACCGCCCTCATGCTCCAGGCGGAGATTGACGCCAAGGGGGGGATCAAGGGACGGCCGGTGAAGCTCGTGATCTACGACGGGGAGAGCGACGAGACCAAGGCGCTGCTGGCGGCAAAGAAGGCCATGGAGGAAGACCGGGTGGCAGCCCTGCTCTGCTGCACGCAGAGCGGCCCCTCGCTGGCTATCAAGAATGCCGTCCAGACCGCCAAGGTGCCCATGGTCTCCATGGCCGCCAGCGTCAAAATCGTGGAGCCGGTCAAGGACAGCTTCTGGGTCTTCAAGACCCCCCAGAGCGACCACCTCATCGCCGAGGTCCTGGCCGACTACCTGGTGAGCAAGCGGCTGACCAAGCTGGCCTGGATGAACGTGGACAACGCCTTCGGGGACAGCGGACGGGTTGAGTTCGAAAAGGTCGCCAAGAAGCTGGGCATCTCCTTTGTCGCGAACGAGCGGTTCGGCGACAAGGACGTGGACATGACGACCCAGCTCACCAAGGTGAAGGGCAGCGACGCCCAGGCCGTGGTGGTGTGGGCCATCCCGCCGGCCGCCTCGGTCGTCACGAAGAACGCCAGGGAGCTGGGCCTGCAAATCCCGCTCTTCCAGAGCCACGGGGTGGCCAACAAGCGGTTCATCGAGCTGGCCGGACCCGCGGCAAATGCCGTACGATTCCCGGCCGGAAAACTGCTGACGGCCGAGAGCCTCCCGGACAGCGACAAGCAGAAGAAGACCCTCATCACCTACGCCAAGGCCTTCGAGGCAAAGTACGGTGCCCGCAATACCTTCGGGGGGCACGGGTGGGACGCCATCTGGCTGGCGTACCGGGCGGCCGAGGCCGCCGCAGCGCGGGTGAGCCCCGACGACCTGCCGACCTTCCGCGCTGCCATCCGCGACGAGCTGGAGAAGATCAAGGAGTTCGTCGGCATCAGCGGCATCTTCAACATGTCGCCCGAGGACCACAACGGCCTGGACAAGCGGGCGGTCACCATGTACGAGATCGTGAACGGGCAGTGGCAACTGGCGAAGTGATCCCGCTGCAAGCGGGAGATCGTGCTCTCGGATACGGGGCGGGGCGTTCCGGGCCCCGCCCCGGCGTTTTGTGGGGAAGGCCCTGAACGATGACCTCTGCCCAGCAACTCCTCCAATACGTGATCACGGGGATCACCAACGGGAGCATCTACGCCCTGATCGCCCTGGGCTTCGTGGTGATCTACAGCGTGACCTCGGTCATCAATTTCGCCCAGGGCGAATTTGCCATGCTGGGCGCGCTCCTGGCCGTCTCACTCATCGCCGCCGGCCTGCCTCAAGGCCTGGCCGTGGCGGTGGCCGTGGTGGGAGTCGGGGTCTTCGCGGCGAGCCTGTACCGGGTGGGGCTGCGGCCGGCGCGGGATGCCTCGCCCCTCACCCTGATCATCATCACCATCGGCGCGGCCTTAGCCATCCGAGGCGTGGCCCTGGTCATCTGGGGGACGGAGCCGTACCAGATGGCCCCCTTCACTGTGGGCAGTCCCCTCCAGGTCGGGGGTGCGGTCATCCGCCTCCAGAGCCTGTGGGTCCTGGGGGTGACCCTCTTGCTCCAGCCGCTGCTGCACGTCTTCTTCACCCGTACCATCCTGGGACGGTCCCTGCGCGCCTGCGCGGTGAACCGGCTGGCGGCGCGACTCGTGGGAATTCGGGCCGACCGGATGGCCCTCCTGGCCTTCGCGCTCAGCGGGGCCGTGGGGGCGCTGGGGGGCGTCATCATCGCGCCAATAATCTTCGCCACCTATGACATGGGTCTGACGCTCAGCCTCAAGGGCTTCGTGGCCGCAGTCATGGGCGGCCTGGTGAATTACCCGGCGGCCGTCGCCGGAGGCTTCCTGCTGGGGATCCTGGAGTCTCTGGGGGCCGGCCTTGTCTCCTCGGGATACAAGGACGCCATCGCCTTCGTCGCCCTCTTCATCATCCTGCTCTCCAAGCCGCGCTGGATCGTGCGCTCGGAGCAGGGGACCGAGGAGGGTTCGTAGCATGGCGGGTCGGAAATCGGCGGCAGCCCTCGGAGCCCCGAAGAGTGCCCGCCGGGGCTCCGGCATGGGGAACGAACTTCAGGCTCAGCATAGAAGTATGGCGAGTCGGAATCCTGCACCGTCATATGGTACGAACTTCTGACTCGGGATACTCGCATGGCTGACGTCCGGCGCGCCATCCCCTGGGGGCCGCTTTGCCTCGTGGTCGTGATTGCCTGCCTCCCTCTGGGTGTCCACAGCCGTTACTACCAGAGCATCGCGGTCATCATCGGTCTCCACAGCATTGCTGCCGTGGGCCTATCCCTTCTCATGGGGTACGCCGGTCAGGTTTCGTTAGGCCACGCCGCCTTCTACGGCCTGGGCGCCTACCTGTCCGGCATCGCATCCACCAGCCTTAGTCTGAACCCATGGCTGGCCATGCCTGTGGGTGCCATGGTCACCGGGGGTCTGGCCGCCGCCATCGGGACCCCCATTTTCCGGCTCCGGGGTCACTTTCTGGCGATGGCCACCCTGGGCTGGGGGATCATCGTCTACATCGTGTTCAACGAGCTTCGCGAGGTCACTGGAGGGCCTTCGGGCCTCACCGGCATCCCGAACCTCTTCCTGTTCGGTGTGCCGCTGAACACGGACGTCCGGTACTACTATCTGGTCTGGGCATTCGCCCTGGGCGTGATCTTCCTCTCGCGCAACATCGTGGATTCCCGCGTGGGACGGGCGCTGCGGGCCATCCACGGCAGTGAGAGCGCCGCGGCCGCCCTGGGGGTCAACACGGCCCACTACAAGCTAGCCGTCTTCACCCTGAGTGCCGTGTATGCCAGCCTGGCGGGAAGCCTCTACGCCCACTACCTGCTCTTCGTGAACCCGCCCCCCTTCAGTTTCAAGTTCTCCATCGAGCTATTGGTCATGGTCATGATCGGGGGCTTGGCCCACATCTGGGGCGCGCTGTTCGGTGCCGCGCTCATCACCATCCTGGGCGAGAGCCTGCGAGCCACCATCCCTCTCCTGATGGGCCACGCCTCGGGAGAGTACGAGATCATCGCCTTCGGCCTCATCCTGATGGCAACCATGATTGCGCTGCCCGAGGGCCTCTGGCCGTGGCTGCTTACCATGGCTGACCGGATCCGCAGAGGCAGGGGGACGGAGGACCGCTTCGCCGTGACCGCGCCGACGGCGCGAGGGGACGGGGGAGCGCACGGCCCGGCATCGCCGACCGCAACCAGCGCTCAGGCGGAACCCCCACACTTCCCTCGTCGTCGGACGCCGCCACCCGGCCCCATACTGGAAGTCCACGATGTGAGCAAGGCCTTCATCGGCCTGGAGGCCCTCTCCCGAGTTTCTTTCACCGTGACCGCCGGGGAAATCCTGGCGGTGATCGGCCCAAATGGCGCCGGCAAGACCACCCTGTTCAATGTGATCTCCGGCGCCTTTCCTTCCACCAGCGGAACGATCCGTTTCGCCGGCACGCCCATCCAGCACTTGATGTCCTACCGCATCGCCGGTGCAGGCCTGATCCGGACCTTCCAGAACGTCCGTCTCTTCGGCAGGATGACCGCGCTGGAGAATGTGATGGTGGGTCTGCACCAGCGGACGCGGGCGGGGATGGCGGCGGCCGCACTGCGCCTGCCGTCGGAACGGGCCGAGGAAGGGCGAATACGTGATGGGGCCAAACATCTCTTGGCTGTGGTTGGTCTCCGGGAGCGAGCCGATGCCACCGCTGCCAGCCTGCCCCTGGGCCAGCAGCGCGTGGTCGAGATTGCCAGGGCCCTGGCAGCCGATCCGACCATCTTGCTCCTGGACGAGCCGGGTGCGGGGCTCTCGGCAGGTGAGCGGGACCAGCTCCGCGACTTGGTGCGCCAGGTTCGAGCCGGTGGCGTCACCGTGATCCTGGTGGAACATGACATGGACCTGGTCATGGGCCTGGCGGACCGGATCGTTGTGCTGAACTACGGGAAGAAGATCGCCGAGGGGAGCCCGGACGAGATCCAGAATGACCCCGAGGTGATCGCGGCCTATCTTGGCGATGAGGTGGTGGACGCTCCGGCGGCTGGGTTGCCCTGAGCGGCCGGAGGCCTGCAAGGCGTATCCGTACCCCAGTTAACCCTGATCCGAGAAAAACCTTGAACCGCCATGACGCCAAGGTCGCCAAAGATGCGATGTTCCGATCTCCCGATCCACGAACGCGAAAACGCGTTCGTGGGGCCTTCAGAAGCTTGGTTTGTTTCACCC
>Ga0315285_10000354_pt1 | contig 47087 bp, 56 predicted proteins | sample YL17G09_36_MG_FD_203698 | JGI IMG/M metagenome (GOLD analysis project Ga0315285, IMG submission 203698) | Sediment microbial communities from Yellowstone Lake, YNP, Wyoming, USA - YL17G09_36 | ecosystem: Environmental > Aquatic > Freshwater > Lake > Sediment | place: USA: Wyoming | collected...
TTCTCGTCCGGATAGGTGTTGCTGACCAGGACGACATCCTGCCCATCCAGCTGGTCCAGGACGCGGACATATCCCTCTCCGTCAGGGAAGCGCTTGATATCTGTCTTTGCCAGCGTCGCGCCGAGTTTGTTGGCCAGGGAAGCAGATAGCTTAGGGGACGATGACCCACCGATCACGATCATGATTGACATCACTCCGGATTCAGGGTGGTAATAGACTTGGAATATTGATGTTTTTCCGCCGGATCCGGTATTTTGGGCCATGGCAACAATATTTATCGGAACCTTAACCGTTGATAAATGTCAGCCAGTCGTCTTGGAGCGACTCCCGTCTTCCCCACAAACCCTTTATATATATTCTAATTTGAAATCGATTCAAATAGGTTTTGGATGTCAAAAACGCCAACGTAAATCCTGCCAGCGAGCGAGAATGGTCCCTATGATTCCCCTTTTCCTCCAAACCCCTTACTTTTCTTTATCCAAGAGTGACATCGGGAGGATTCGAAGCTTCAGAGGATTGACAACAGGCCTTTTTTCGCGATTTTTCACCGTTTTTTACCTTATATCGATAATAGCTAAAAAGTGGTGAATTGAATCAAAGCGTCAAAACCTTTTCAAGGCTTTTTCCGATTCCTCTCCAGACGAACGAAGCGGGCTCGATGGGATTCGCAAATCTCGCCCACGGGCCTATCACACTTCGATTCCTTGGCGTCTTTATCAATTGTTCGCTCAATTGAACAGGATAAGGGATTTATGCGCTAGAATCGAAGCGATCCTATCATCAGGGAATAAGCGTCTTTCTGAGTTTTGCACTAGGGATGTGAGAAGGGGGTCGTCTCCTTTTCGAAAAACCATGTGGGTGGTTCGAACTATTTCTGGAGGAAATGGCGGACCACTCCCCCTCTCAATCACCCAGAGGCAGAGATTGAATTTAGACCTTTCTCATGCTCTCTTGATCATCTCGATGGCATCGGTCAGCCATTTCTCCCCTTCAGGGGATATGATCACCTTCACGTATCCGCCATAGACCGGATGCTCTTTGAAGAGCATGAGATGTGGTTTCAACTCAGCGAAGGTTGTTGCGCTCAGCATTAGGCATAGGTTAGCATAATTGCTCTTGAAAGTGGCTAATTCCTTCTCAGTCAGAGGAGTCACACTCTTGATCCAGCCTGCGATCAAGGGAACGTAGGACAGTATCTTCTTCTCTTCATCGCTCGGGTGGGGTAGCATCTAAACCTCTCTGCATTTCCTTCCTGTCTTCCGGTGCCGATTTCAGAATCCTCATCCTCTTCGAAGGATTGATTTTAGACGGCGGACGTTCGTTCTCCATCAATTGTGTCAGGACTTCCATCAGATTCCGCATCGCGAAAGGTTTTTCCATGAACGCGATTGCTCCGGCGGCGAGAGCTTCATTTCTAATTCCAGGTTCGCCCGAGACGAAGACGATCCTCGCGCCGGGGTGCATTTGCAGCAGTATCTTGGTGCATTCGATTCCGCACATGTTCGGCATCCGCTGATCCATTATCACTATTTCTGGCGGAGGGGATATGCTCGGATAGACTTTGAGGGCTTCTTCCCCATCGTTGGCTTTCCCGACAATATTCATTTCATATACGCCCGAAGAAGCTTCGAAGAGTTCTATGAGATTCGGATCGTCATCGACGACCATCACACTGATCATTGTTTCTGTCCTCCGAAACCAGAAGGAAGGATACCGCGATTTCCTATCGAGGAAGAATGCGAGAATGCTCTCATCATCGGCATCTCATTCCTCCCCCACGCTTTCACAATCCCGTAATGTGGCTGTGTGGTTGTAGTGCATTTGGGATACAAAAGCTCTCCGCATCTGAGAACCGTGTGCAAGAGGTTAAGAATCGAAAAAAACTATTAGTCAATGCATACTATGGTTATCGCAATTGATAACGAAGAACCTTCTGGAGGATTCCCTTGAAAAACAAGATTGCCAAGAAGGCCAGTACCAAAGATTCGCGGATTACAATCAAGCTCGACAAGCATCTATGGAAGATAATCTCAGAGCAGATCGAGCTTCATCCGGAATGGGGAATTCGATCGGTTTCAGATTTTATCAGGCGCGCTATTGACACCGAGCTGAGCAACCGGAGCAAAGCCGTTGAAAGGAAGACTATTCAGATCGATCTGCTGACTCAGGGTTCTCAAGAGAGCAGCCGCGACAGAGATCCCTGAATATCTCCTTCTTGAAGCACTCTTTAACACGTTCTGTCAGCATATCGGCGTTCAGTCTGCAACTCTTTGGCAGATCGACTACGATGGTAATGCGCTGACTGCAAGTCGTCGTATCGGTTACGATTTTTTTCTCCGCCAGACGGACTCCTCCCTCTCATTGAGGAGGGGGAAAGCCCTTACGGGATAAAAAGGACTTGCTCATGCATAAGTGATTTATTGCCCTGCCGGATTCCGAATTTATGTGCAAAGCCCTTCCCAGACATCTCTATTCATCCTTTTGGTCAGAGGGAGTATCAAAGAGCTTCAATATCGGATATGAATTCTCAATTATCTGCAACATTGCCTTCCTCAAATGTTCCCCATAGGTCGACCGAGAAATTCCCTCGATTTTTGCGACTCTCCCCATTTGAACACGTGCAGGAATCTCCAACAGACCATTTTCATAAGCCAAGACTATCGCGTGAAGCTGTTTGCCTGTCAGTCCCTCAAAGAAGTGCACTGGTATAGCACCGACTGAGAATAACATGTTGAGATCTTCGCGGGTCTTATGTGAGATAATCTCAACTCGTCCATTCTTCTTCAGTTCCCCTATGAATCGCTGGAGCTTCATCTTTCCTGGTGATAATACCCGATGAGTCTCCCATCCGCCGTAGTATGTCGTTGGAGGCAATAGCCAGCAGGCATTCTCATCAGAAATAGATGCAACCGACCTGTACTTATTGCATGTACAATCGCGAGTCATAGTCAAGGCGCATCGCCCTGCTCGGACAACCTCTCGAATTCCTAAAGATTCCTTGGCCACTCTTAAGATCTCATCCAGCTGAGAAGAGTCGGGCATCGCGATTTGAAGCACTTCGGTCTCCCTATTGCACCACGTAGCTATTCTCGCCTCAGGAAAGGCAGCTGAAAGATCGCAAAATGGGCAGGGATGCTGCACCTTGATGCTCGTGTCAAAGAATTTCATTAGTTTCAATTACAGCGATGTAGGATAATAAATCTTGCCCGTCTGAGGACGGGATTCTTAGATGCCAGTATCTCCTTTGCTCTATCAATCTATTTTCTGCTAATGCCACCCTGAGGCGGTAGAAGTATCATCGGTGAGATCTCTCATCGTATCAGGTAATGCCATCGTTGGAAGTCTATGGAGGAAGATGTGTCGCAATGGGTTGCGAAGATTCCGAAACGCGAGAATTGCGAGCGTATGCGAAGTCCGAGCTGAACTCAGGAATAGGATGTCTGTTGAGGGATTGCACGAAAACGAATGGAAATGACAATCGTCGAAAGATTTCAGCATGGTCGCGCTTAATCGCGCTAATTCGATAATCGTAATTAGCAGACTTTTCGCCTGGTTAGAAATATCCACTTTCTGGTCTTCCTTTCATATGACATTTTACGCATAATCGCTTCCCTAAGAACCGGATGCGTGAATTAGTCAGCTTCTCCCTATAGTATGTTGAGCCGATCAGAATTGATTCCCCACAGCCATCGCATACATGAATTTTCTCAGCGACGGTCTCCTTGAATACTTTAAGATGGTCATATTTTGAGGAGGGCATTATTTCTTCTGTCTTTATTATGCCAGTGTGAGGTATTTCATCTTTTTCTATTGTATAGGTGAGAAGGGGGTCGGTCTCCTTTTCGAAAAACTTGTGGGTGGTTCGAAATTTCTGGAGGAAATGGCGAGACCACTCCCCCCTCTCTCAAGCGCTAATTGCTTCGCAGGAGATAAGGTTTCTTCAAAGAATGGTGCCAAATAGGACGGCGAATGAAATACTATAAGTGTTCCTTGACAATCCGAACGAACTCGGCGATTGAAAACGGTTTCTGGATGAAGTCTACTGCACCGTTTTCTATTGCCATTTTTCTTGCCCTCCCGTCCGCGCTCACGAAAAGCACCTTCGCATTTGGATCCATCCGATGGATCTCGATCATGCATTCGACACCGTTCATCTTTGGCAGACGGTGATCCATAATGATGAGATCCGGTCTTTCCTTTGCATTTTTGATTTTCGCTATCGCTTCCTCGCCGGTGAACGCCCAGTCTACGGTCTTTGCGTCGATAATTTCGAATAGCCTCTGGTAGACGTCGATAAATGCGTCCTCGTCTTCTATGACGAATATCAGCGAAGTCGTTCAATCACCTTTTGGCAGGATAATGATGACTTTGGTCCCCTTCGTTGGATTTCCTGGCGTCCTGTCTTCTATCCTGAATTCTCCGCCTAGGTATTTAACGATGGATGCGCAGAAAGGAAGGTTGGAGGCGACGCCTTTGAATTCCCTTTTCGTTATCGATAGGAGATCAGTAAGACGATCCCTCTGGTGATTGCGCATGCCGGGCCCATTATCGGAAATTTCTATTTGCCAGAACGCTTTATTGGGCTGCCCCTCGAGCGAAATGACCTTCACCTCGATTCTGGAGCCATCAGTTGGCGAATATCTGACGGCATTGTCAAGGACGTCATGAAACACACCCTCAATCCATTTCCCTCCCTTGACAATTATTCGATCGACCGAAGGAATGTCATATTCGATTGTGAAGCGTTTCTCCATCTGCTCATTGCGGATTGTATCTTCAGTTGCTGAGAGGATTGTCCTGAGATCCATGGATTCTATCTCGTCCGGATGCGTCATTCCCATCTCTTCCAGTTTCCTAAGATTCCTAATTAGGGAATCCGCTCGTCTGCACTGTTTCTGAATATTGCCTGCTTTGTCTCTTATCTCCTTGGGGCTTCGTTGATCGGAGAACATCATTTCCGAATACGCCATTATCGGGGATATGATATTTGCAATGTCATGCGCCAGAAAATCAAAATATGCCTTGGCCCTTGTCTTTTCTTCTTCGAATTCCTTAGACTTAAGTTCCAATTTCCTGAAGGATTCCAAAAGAGCTTTGTGCTCTTCCTCAAGTTTCTTTCCAGTCAGACGCAGTCTCCGGGAAGGCATTATTATCGATTCTCGGAGAAGCGCTAAGAGTACGAATAGGAAGCTGAAGAAGATGAACACGTGCCCCATCAGATTTATCATACCAAACTCGTTTCCAAACAGGGTGAAAGAAAGCTCTCCGAACGTCCCTATGAGCAATGCGACTGCAAGATAGATGCTGGTCAAATCTTTATGGCTCGTTCCCAGGCGCCAATATCCGATGATTCCTATTATGAAAAGGGAAATTATCGCAAACTCCAAGCCCCTTTCAACCCAACTGACACCCTCTCCTTCGAGATAGAGGTGAGGGAGCGAAGCACCAGATAGCAGAATAATAAGCAGCAATGAAATCGAATATAGGATAGCCGCTGAGATCGATGCCACAACGTCGAAAGTCCTGACTACCGACTTGACCGGGAAAAAGGCGACTACCAGCAAGGGAATAATCATCGTGAATCTTGAGAAAATCCAGAAATAGGTTGTGGTGTCGAAAGTGGATTGGTGAGATGAAGTGGCCATGCCGGGGTATGACAAAACATGAAAGAGTCCCAGCAGACCCACAGCGAAGAATGTCACGCCGAGTAAAAGGCTCTGCATATCCTTCGTAATGCTTCCCGAAGACAATCTGATGCCAAATATGCTGAGACATACCGAGATCGCGAATATCTCCAATATCATATGGGCGATATTGAAAACCTGGGGCGAAAGAACTGTCAATCCAGTGTTTGTCTGCACAACTGTGACGATGGAGAACACAGAAGCGCACGTGATGAGTATCAAAAGGATAGCTACATCTCGTTCAATCTTGATTCGTATCATGGACTTTTGAACACCTTTAACCTTCGGTTAGTAGCAACTTCCTCATATCGTTCATGATTGTATTCTCAAATCTAGGGTGACTCATAAATCATGAGAGGTCGGTTGCCTAATATGTGCGCCATTTTCCCCGTTCTATTATGCTCTCAGCAGGAGATAAGGTTTTCTCAACAGACATCAGATCCCATTTATCCTTCATCGATCTCATCATTCCTGGCCCAGAATCCCCTCGTCAGGAGATAAGGCTTTTTCCGGTTGCTCTATGCCGGATTGATCGGCTGCACCTCATCTTTGATTTTACTGAAAGTAAGCAATCTCATCCTGAGCGAATACGGCTTTTTCAAGAGAGGCAGAGTGATTGGTAAAAGTATGCTGAGCACAATGATGACGAACGAAATTATTGCAAAAATGTGACCGTATAGAGTGTATGAATAGATTTCCTGATTAGTAAAGAATGAGATTAATTGCATAAACGCTCCAAGCGGGGTTATGAAGGAAAGCCCCGTTCCTAGAATGAACAGTATCGCCAATGCCGGATTCCACCCAGCTGTAAAGATCAGATCATAATAGAAGACTTCAGAGCCGTTGCTACCGCTAGCCCACGGAAGAAATATCGCCATGATGCCGATAAGAGAGCCCAACAAGCAGAGAATATTCACTCTCAGTTTCTTCATCTCCATTCCCCCTCCAGTCATCCACTTGTTAGGAGATAAAGTTTTTTCGGAGTTTATAGGCAGAATCGACATTTGCCTACCAATCCCCCCTATTTACGGGCAAAGCTATAAGGAAACAACAAAACCTTTCACATATAATCGCATTGCAGGATCAGAAGTATGGAATTTTTCCTTCTGTATCTCACCCTTACCAGGGTAGAAATAGATCCATGCAAGTAATCTGCGAGACGGGTATGGCAATGTCTCATAATCCCCTTCCAACAATCCGTCTTTATCAGATTCTCCATTCCAATCCGCAAACTGTCTGATACCATTGATTGGAGATAATATTGGCTGAGGGGTTTTACACCAAGGTCATTTGTATTTGAAGATTCATCCCCTCCTCGGAGGGAATAGATTGGGCATACTGACTTATCTCGTTTACCCTGTCAGGTCGGTCATCAAGAACAGGATGCGCTCCCTCTACGCAATGATCGGGATAATCCTCGCCATATCGTTCTTCACTGGCTCCTTCATCGCGATAGACTCCTCATCGAACGCGATGGTCAGGTACAGCATAGCTCAGACCCCGATCGACTTTGATTGCAACGCGTATCCGATTGGGTACAAGCTATCCGGGTTTGAAAAGGGCGCGGCGGCTCTAGAGAGCGTCGACAATGTCGTCGAGGCATGCCCCGTCATCATTTACGATGCCTGGGGCATCAACAAGCCGAACTCGACAGTGGATTTCTCCGCGTATAATTACTACATCCCCGGAAACCTGGCGTTCATTGATCAGAATTCGACGTTGCTTCTGGAGCGCCTCAGGATAAACGGCACCGTCCCCGATGCTGGGACTGTCGCAATCAGCAAGTACATGGCGGACTCGCTAGACATCGGACTGAACGAGGAGATCAACATCTCGAGGCTCTACGGTAATGGCGATTATGTCAACGGAACTTATGTCCCCTTAAACGACACCTATCTGAACCTGACTTACAGGGTCTCCCAGATATGGACGCAGGGATACACGACATACACCGAGAACGGATCGGAGACTTTCCAGTCAAGCCACATTCAACTTGGGGGATATTACTCGAACCCGGTGGTCTTCAACCTTGCGGATGCCGATGGATTGATTGCCAAGGCGAACCAGCGGCCTCAGGGTTATTTGGACACCCTGGCGGTCAAGTACGAGGTCCTCATCGACAGGGACAAGGTGATTTCGGCCGCGGACATCGGAGGCACGCTGGCGCGCCTCGACTTCATCAGCAATCGCCTGGGATACAAGGGGACGCCGTTCGGGGTGCAGTACGTCCAAAACAACCTCGGCATGACAATCAGCTCGATCAGCAACGACATGGAGAGCAAGAAGGAGCTTTTCCTCGCCTTATCGACGCCGGTGATGATGCTCGGCACCTACCTTTCGATGGTGGGGATCGACCTTGCGACGTTTGACCGAAGGCGGGAGATCGGTATAATCAAGGCCAGAGGCGGGACGAAGCGCCAGATGCTGGGGGAGATGATCGTCGAATCGGTCCTACTCGGCACTGGATCAGCAATCATCGGGTTGCTGGGCGGGATATTGATAAGCCGGTTCCTGATGGGAGTGTCGACGGCTTACCTTGGCGTCCCCTCGTCGGCCGCTTACCTTGGGAACATCACGTTGGATTCTGGGACGCTAGCGACCGCGATATTCTTCGGAATAATCCTCATGATCATCTCCTCGTACAGGCCGATCAGCCGGCTCATAAAGATAGAGACCTCCGAGGCTTTGCACATCTTCACGCCGGTCGATGCGAGGAAGGAGTACAACCCCAAATGGGATTTTGCAGCTCTAGGGCTTTCAGCCGCGTGCATCTTCGGCGCGGTCGCCACATCCGAGAAATGGTTCCAGGGAAGTGGCAACTCATTCATAGTGACAATCCTCACAACGATTGTGGGGGTCATGGGCATCGCTCTGCTCCCGCTCCTACCCATTCTGCTATCCATGAGCACCATCAGGTTGCTGACGAGGGGGCCGAGGAGGCTGTACACGAAGTTCGCCGCGGTCATGAGGCCTTGGACGAAGGAGGTCCAGCCGCTCGTGGAGGTGAACATCGAAAGGAACCCGAAGCGCTCGTCGATGATCTGCATGGTGATAGCCCTCGCCGTCGCGTTCGGGCTGTTCGTTTCGGTTACGATGGAATCCACCCTGGCATACGAGATAGACAAGGTGAGGTACCAGATCGGGGCTGACATCGGAGGCCAGGCCTCCTGGTTTTCTTGGAACTACGACCAGACGGGGAAACAGGTCAATGTGAGCAAATTGGATGCGCTCAACTCAACGCAGGGGGTACGCTCGATCTGCAGATGGGCTAACGTTGGGCAGACGAACGGTACCAATAGTCTGAGTCTGAGTCTATTCGATCCGGACGTCTACTACGATACGGTCAGACCGGCCGATTTCTGGTTCGAGGGGACAGGAAGTTCGATACTGAGCGGACTTAAGAAGAGCGACACCGCATTGATCCCTCGATCAATGGCCGATGAGAGGAGCATCCTAGTCGGAGACACCCTCCCGGTAAGGCTGGGATTCCACAGAGAAAACATGACTGACCTGACTGTCAATCTGAACCTGGAAATAATCGGGATCATAAAGGGGCTTCCCGGGCTATCAGACATTTCCTACTATCCTGGATCCATAGACTTTAATCTCTATGCGGACAGGGACACGCTGGCATCCGTCCCGGACCAGCTCCTGATGAACTCCACCTCCGGAGTCACCATCGGCATCCTTGCTGCAATCAATCAGGGCAGCAATCACGCGGCGATTACGATCGCCGTGAATGATGCATTTGTAGATGCGGGCCTGAGCAATGCGCAGGTGAGGGATGCCGCGTTTGAAATCGAGCTCAAAAAGAGCGACCCGTATGTCGGAGCGTTGACGCAGTTCCTGAACACCGAATATGCCAGCTCGATGGGCATCATGACGGTCGGGGTCGCGATGATCATCTTCGTGACGGTCAGGGAGCGGAAACAGGAAATCGCATGCATAATGGCTCGAGGTTCCACGAGCAAGCAGATGACCAAGATGCTGATGGGGGAGTCGATCACCCTGATGATGCTCGGCCTCGTGATCGGGACAGCGGTGGGGTTGTTGACCGCCTATCTCTACAATTACATGACAGCAGCCCTCTCTAACCAGGTCGGGCATAGCCTCGTGCTGACGTACGTCAGCCTTTCAATTCTTCTAGTCGCAGTCATAGCAATGCTCGTGGTGTCTTTCCTCACCACGGTGAGGGCGGGCAAGATCAAACTGGCGGAAGTCCTGAGAATAAGAGGTGGATGAATTGAGCGACATAGTAATCAAGGATCTGATTAAGGTCTACAAGACCGGAAAATCCGAGGTAATCGCCCTCCGGGAGCTCGGCTGCACGATCAAGGACAAGGAGATACTCGCGATAATGGGCCCGTCTGGCTGCGGCAAGACCACCCTGATAAACATGATAGGGGGCCTCGACAGGCCGACGGCCGGATCCATCATGATCGGTAAGAAGAATCTCTCAGACGCCACCGATGCGGAGCTGATCAACCACAGGAGGGAGAAGGTCGGCATCGTCTTCCAGTTCTTCAACCTCGTGCCGACGTTGACCGCGAGGGAAAACATAGAGCTGCCGCTCCGTTTCGCAAAGAAGGGATCTGGAGAGATCAAGAAAAGGGTCGAAGAGTTGCTCAAGCTGGTCAACATGGAGTCACGGGCGGTGCACAAGCCCGACGAGCTGTCAGGAGGGGAGCAGCAGAGGGTCGGGATTGCGGTCGCGCTGGCGAACGATCCGCCCATAATCCTGGCGGACGAGCCGACCGGAGAGCTCGACACAAAGACCGGGCAGCAGATCCTCGAGCTCTTCAAGAAGCTGAGGGACGAGCAGGGGAAGACGATAGTCATCGTCACGCACGACCTGAGGATAGGGCACATCGCGGACAGGGTGATGACGATCGTCGACGGAAAGATCATGTCCGAGATGCCAGCGGTGGAGTTCCTCCTGAAGGAGAAGCCGCTCGAGAACTAATCATTGCCTGTCAGGTTTGTCGATGGCGCGAAGGGACTTGATACCAAGCGTGATCGACAAAGGTATCCCAATGAGACAGAATATGATTATTATCAGACCCATCATACCATTTTCCTCGACCAGTCATCCCCTCGCCAGGAGATAAGGCTTTTTCCGAATGCTACGCGCCCCTCGCAAACTCCTTTCAAGGCTTTTTTCATTATGATTCTGACGAATGTGATAGAAGAGTATCTATGGATTTCTTGTGCATCCTTCCAATACGTGTTTTAAAGAAAAGAAAAAATAATGATGATGGAAAGGGTTTTGGTCCGAGATAGTCCGGAAACCTAGATGACATTCAATCCTGATATCTGGTCATATATCTGCGCATGTTGATCTCCATGGAAACCATGCGCGCAGTTATAGCCTTCGGTGAATGCTGAGTATCCAGTGCCAATGCCATCGACATAATAGCCGTCATTCAATTTCTCAAAGAATTTTTGACCGAAATATGCTCCTATCCAGCCAGATGTTCCAACCCAACATAATTCCGGATAAGCTTGGCAACCCGTTACCAAAATCCGGTTGGCTATATTGAGGCTACTTGCCCATGAACCGCAGTTGCAGTGCTCCATGGCGATAATGCTATGATAGCAGTGGCATGCGTTTATTTTCGGTGCTAGGACAGATTCAGCGACAACTAAGCCGTCAGAACTCATGAATCTCGAATCTCCACTGACCTCACCGCCATGAGCTATGACATAAACCCAAAATTTATCGTAGGTGCCTGAATTGCCATGCAACCAAGTATCAAAAGCATAATATATGTTCGTCCTGGTCGAAGTAAGGTCCACTTCAGATACTCCGTCATTATCAGGGTCACGAGCGGCCGGAGCCAAATAAAGGATGTTAGCCTCGGAGTATCCGTGGTTCTTGAGAGCCATAAACGCCGTGTTTGCAGTCTTATCCATTCCGACAGTGAGATCTCCACCCGGCTGTCCGTTATTCTCTTGCCCCAGAATAATGACCGCCCATTTATGATCATACGTAATAATGGCTGGTGCAATGGCTGATGCATCATCCGTAATAATGGCTGGTGCATCATACGAAATAATGGCTGACGCATTCATTCCCAGTGCGGGTATTACCATGCACGATGCGACGATCATTATCGCCACGATCGTCAGATTTCTTCGGATAGCATATCTTCTTTTACTTTCATTCATCATATTTTCCTCCATTAGCAAAACCCGAATTCCCACCCGGGATTTACGTTACTGCATCATCAATAGAGATAATATAACTTTGCGAGGTGGATTCTAAGCCTTTTTCCGATCCTCCTCTTGTACGATGTCAGATGGGACCTCGTACTTTCGCTGCCAGTAACCCGAAGAAGAAAATCAATCAGTTCGGATTGAGAGGGAAACCCTTCCCTCTTTTCTTAATTTCATTTCTTCGAAAAGACTTATCATTCCCTCGGTTCATGAAGGTATGAGGAGGAAGAATTGGAAATCGATCAAAATCTAGTCACCTCGTTTGACCACTTGGGACATGAATGGCGCTACCCATTTAATCCGCCATAGATAATAAAAAGCTTATAGGTCAGAGATTAAGGAAATGACAGATTAGAAGAGTTTCTCACCAGAGTCAATAAAATATCAATGAACGGTAAATAATCTTCATACAAGTTGAATAGCTTGATGTATAAAAATGGAGCACTTCTTATGATTTGGTCACGCTACAATACTCTCTTTCATTCAGATCGCTTCGGTTATTTTCTCTACAATGCCTTCTCCAATACTCTGTTTGAAATTGACGAGGCGCACTATGATGCTCTTAAAATGTTTCGGGATTTTGGCAATGGTTCGGAAAATTTCAACAGCGATTTCCTCTCTCTTTTACAGGAACATAAGGTACTAATCGCGGATAAGGATGAAAACCGTCTACTCCTTACCCGCCATTACCAACATTATGCACAATACTTTGACACCTCCCGTTTAGGCCTGACCATCTGCCCTACTCTGCAGTGCAACTTCCGCTGCCCATATTGCTTTGAGCAGAATCAGCAGAACTTAACAATCATGACACACGAAACTATAAAACGACTAATCAACTTCATCGAGAGTTACAAGGATATCCGCCACCTCTCACTTGCATGGTACGGGGGAGAGCCGTTATTAGCTTTTGACGTCATTCGTGACATCACGGAAAGGATCAAATCCTTGAGTCCGGATTTCGAAGGAGCTATCCTAGTCACAAATGGTTACCTGCTTGACAAGAGTAAATGTGATTTACTCAACGAGCTGAAGATCCACTCTATCCAGATTACGCTTGATGGCCCTGAGGAAATACACAACAAGCGCCGCTTCCTTGCAGGAGGCAGACCAACATTCCAACGAATTCTTGCCAATTTGGATTATTTGATGAACTCAAAATACGAAGGGAGCTGTCACATTCGAGTCGACATCGATAAACACAACATCGAAGTGTTTCCGGAACTGCACGCATTGCTAACAGAACGATATAAGGGGAAGAAACTCACCGTTTATGCTGCGCGCGTTCAAACCAACCTTGGACACTCATACGATCACTCTTGCTGTTTAAAAGTGCAGGAGTGGGCTGACTTCACCTTCAACATGCACCGGCGGTATGGCCTTATTCCGACTGATAACTTCTATCCTTCAGGCAATATTGACAGCTCCTGTGTAGCCTCAACGCATAATAAATTTGTTATAGGTCCGGAAGGAGAGCTCTACAAATGCTGGTCGGACGTAGGTAAGTCTGCAATGGTTATCGGCAACATATACGAGGACGAACCGGTCACTAACTCAGCACTTCGAGCTCAGTATACTATAGGCATAGATCCATACTGCGACCCAGATTGCCTAGCGTGCTCTGTCTTACCCATCTGTGGCGGCGGATGCGCAAACATGAGGTTGAGGGCTAAACAGTTCGGCGAAGAGGGATGCGAATTCTGCTCACCCTACAAGGAGAATCTCACCAATTATCTAGAGGAGTATATTGACACCTTCCTGAGCAAAGAAATATGCATTGCATTGCTAAGCTCGATCCGAGAAATTCCAGCTAACAATGGCTACCGCGATATCTCACCTAAGAGAAAATGGCTAGAAGAAAGCCGAACCCGCCGATCAACCCCGCTGGACGGACTCGATAAGTGCGGTATTTGATAAAAAAACTACCTGTCAATACATATCTGATTAACAACAGGAGAACGGCCATCCCATTATTTAATTCAGAAATATGGGTATGCCTGGATTAAACCCGGTCAATATTAGAAACAAAACCCATAATAGATCCCGTTACAACCTCCCTTTTCCGTTAGCAATACCACTTGCTTCCCCCCACTATCTACGAAATTATGAAGACAAAGCTGAATGTCTTCCAATTTACAATCAAACCCTTCCTTCTTCAAAAACTCCAACCGTGGCTCTACCCCTTCAATCGCCAAGACACGCTCTCTGAATAGTGCGTCGGATTTCATTTTATCAATAAGTGCTTTAGCTTGTTCTAATGACATATTTTTCTCCTTCCTTGTGGTTTTTGAATAATAAAATACGGTTTATTTTGCCCAACACGGTGCTTAGCAAACTCCGGATATCTTTCCAGTGGGTGTGCTTTTATTGACATGGAAGATATTATTTGTTTGCATCACTAGAATTAATGCTTACAGGATGTATATAACAATTGATCTTGGTGTGTCGTGTCTCGGATGATGGGACACTCTAGCACGAACACCACTGAGAAATACTACTGTCGCAAACCAAACGACATGGCGATACTTGAGGCCAAAAAAGTGCATGCAAATAAGTCTCAAGTATTGGCTAGAAGGCCAGATCGAAGAATTCGTTTTTCTGAGAAAATTTCTTGGCTAACTGGATGAAGAAGAAGTGCGGGCGTCGGGATTCGGACTCGAGTTCTGAGCTCATCGCTCCGATCCGAAGGCCGGGATGGCAAGCTCAAGTGATAACCAGCTACACTACGCCCGCTCTCTGGCAATGGCTGATTACACAACACGCTAATTAATCTTATCTAAGCCTGAAAAACGCCTAACGATGACTGGCTTCAGTCGAAACGATGCCCGTCTTCCCCTCAAACCCTTTCATTTTTTCTCATCCAGAATCATGAGGTTAATTGAAACTAATCGAAAATGCATAATCAGCCACAAAAGTATTAATTGACATGAAGTATTCTCTGGCGTGGGAGAATAGTGGAGGAAATACCGGATTCTGATAAGAGATTCCTCGTTCTTTTGCCGATGCTAGCAAATTGGATTGAGACGAATAGAAAGCTTTCTGAAAGGGAGATGGACGCCTTCATCCGTCAGTACCCAGGTCATTTCGGCACGGCGGTCGATCTTCCAGTCGATGACATGATTGCTATGCTGTCAAAGTACGAGAACCACCCTTTCTATGGAAGAGGCATCAAAATCGCTCAGTCCTCCGAGGGGAAGAAATGGCTCCGGGAATTCTATCTTCAGGCCAGGGAAGTTGCAAAGAGCCTGAAATGAATAGAATCATACAGCACAGCGAATGAGAATATTATAATTAGAGTATGTTTCATCCAGGGAGCGTGAGCAATATCAAATCGGCGATTCCTGATCCGCTCCTGGAGGAACATCGTCAGATTCTGCGCTCTCCCCTGAGATACCCCGGATCGAAAAGACGGCTCTGTGAGTATATCGCTGAGATCCTGAAATTCAATGAGATGAAACCATCTCTCTTTGTTGAACCGTTTGCCGGAGGAGCAAGCGTATCACTGTATCTCATGTCAATGGGACTTGTCGATAAGATTGGTTTGGGGGAGAAAGACCCATTGATTGCGTATTTTTGGAAGACAGTTTTTCATGATACAGATTGGCTAATCGAGCAACTCGATTCGATTGATATTAGTCTTAAAACATGGAACAAATTGAAACGGAAGAAGCACAAGAACCAAAGGGACTACGCGATTGCTTGCATATTCCTCAATCGCACAAGCTTCTCCGGGATACTTCATTCAGGAGCAGGGCCGATTGGAGGTCAGGCTCAAAGGTCGGACTACAAGATCGATTGCCGATTCCGGTTAAAAGAAATAAAAAGGCGAATTAAAACCGCTGGTGAATATGCCGACAATGTCGAATTCATCTGGAAGAGGGATTGGAAACAAACCATCAATACAGTTGAAAAGAAACGGAAAGGCAAAAAAGGGAGTGTATTTTACTATCTGGACCCCCCGTTTTACAATAAAGGCAAGCATCTCTACAATTATTATTTTACAAATCGTCAGCACAAGGCCATGTGCGAGTTCGTTGGGTCGTTAAAAACACCTTGGCTGATCAGTTATGATCACGCCGATGCAATCATTGAGATGTATTCTGCAAACGGCTTTCCCCACAAACCAATCGAGGTGATATATTCTGCAGCCACAGCGACGGGATCACACTCAGCGTCCGAGGTAATTCTCACAAATCGGAAAGCACCGCCAGATCTGCTGGATACTTTACTCCCAAAGCTTCAAGATAAACGGCTGTAGGTTATCCCAGAGGACTTTTAAATCCCCAGTCAATGGATTAAAGTCTGGATTATGAACATAACCGTTGAATTGAGTAGTCATTGGGATAGGTTGATTCCCAGTCGCGTTTGTAAGCATCATTAAGCGTTGCATTTCTTCCTTTTTCATTATTCCATTGTTGACAAAGTGTTCATGGACTTTCTGGATCTTGCTAATAAGCTTACTATCCGCATTTATGCGTTCGACATTCTTCTCGATGATATACCTGTTCAAACTCATTTCGAAAAACACTCTAAACAAAACCGAGGTGGCGTTAGGATAATCCTTAACGTTTAGTCTTTTCAACTCCTCATAAATGGCGTTCACTCTCGGTTCATCAATAACGATATTACAATCATCTGGAATTAGTCGATTCCTCTTACCGACCGAAGGCCTCGCCTTCTCACTTTTCTTCTCGACTTCAATGATCTTTTCTGGTGGTTCCCTCGCCTCCTCGACTGGGGTCGGAGTGCATTTCGGTGCCGATTTGAGATACCCTTCGGATCTCAATTTATCGGCATATTTCGACATCAAATACTTAGAGTAGATTTGATCGACCTTGACGTCGGTTGCGAGATCATGAACGACCTTTGTCAGATTTCGAAGTGCCTCGTCCTTCGGAATTTCGTATTTGAGTGTCCCATCATCGAGAGTAAAACCCAAGATACTTCTAAAATCGGGGTTACCAAGCAATCTCTCCAGGTTCGTCAACGGGAAGTCAGCTAGTTTCTCCCTCAATTCGCTATCAGCATGTCTCTCTACAAAATTGAAGGCCTGTAATTGCATCGAAGTTCGTCCGTCTATATGGGATCTGAATCTTTCTTTCATTATCGAATCCCATTCTACAGTACCGACTCCCTTGTTCTTGCCAGTGTGATTTAGCTGAACCCATCTATCGGCGTCTTGTTCATTGTTGAAAATAACACATGGCACTTGTCGAATTTTAGAAAGAATTGCTTTTGTCTTCAGTTTCTTAAACCGGTTAATATATCCTTCATCATCGGTCGGAATCGAACTGGGTTTTGAAATAGCCAGAAGAGCGGCAACCCTTCTATTACCGTCCTTCACGACATAATCACCATCATCATTTTGATAGACAATCGGAATCTCGCTAGGATTAAGCCCGTTCTCGACGATATCTTTTGCAAGATTCCACAATTCATCTCCCTTTTTTGATTCTATCATTGTCGCCAGTGCGATTTTCTGGCTTTCAACAGAATCAAATCTTGGGTTCTCTTGATTCAAATTCAGCTTGCTAAGGGGTAACTTTTTCTGAAAGGGAAACGATGCCATTCATCCCCACCGATGGCTCCGTAGTGGATAACTTGAATGTAAACTTAACCATCAATTCGAAAATAGATCCCTCACTGAAAGGAAATATACATTGTACCCTTGATTTTCAATCTCGACCCGGCTTAAAGATAGATTGCATGTATTGGTAATAACCATATAATCCGTTCAGCCAATATTCATTGGAGAAAATGAACAGCGATCTCGCAATGTTCGGCTATGTCATGATTACGCTGGCTGTGATTTCATTTATCTATTTGTTCAGAGGAGGAGAAAACACAGCATATTTCTTAACATTCAGTTTCTTCGGTCTGGTTGGTCTTGGAGCTGCGTACGATATAAACATGAATTCTGATTCGTTTTTATTCTTCGTAATGATCATCACGATGTTCATAATTGCATACTGGAGTCTCGTGGATATCCCGATGCGGATCATGGTGGCTAGCGGTATCACGGTGTTCTTTTTCGTGTTAGTTCAAATTCTATGATTCGGTGAGACGCGCCCCTTTCGAAAAACTTGTGGGTGGTTCGAACTTCTGGAGGAAATGGCGGACCACTCCCCCTCTCAACTAGGTTGATGCAGGAATGGAATTTAGACTTTTTCCTCTGATTTCAAGATAGATGGGGAGCATCTCCCTTCTCAATGAGGTTTCTCATCTATTCTTTTCCCTTATTCCTTCCGAACCTTGGCAAAACAAACCTATCGATGACGACTCCGATTATCAGACCGCCCGCAAGAGTGCCGATTGATAATCCGATTGCGGTAGTTCCAAGGGATTCGCTGCTGCTGCCGGATCCACCGCCACTGCTCACGACAGAGATGTGAGTCTGCACCGGATCTTGGAATTCGATTGTTCCCAGAGGAAACGAGAAAATCTGCCACGAATGAGTGTAGATTCCGGGAATGTCGATCCTGAGGTTGTAAGAATTCGAAACGATGTAGGAGAATTGGGCTGAAACTGTAATATCGCCAGGATTCTGAGGAGTGGTCAGATTGACCTCCTTACCTCCCCAGTTCGTCCAAGAATATTGTTCATGATTCAGCGAGCCTCCAGTAGTGGTGATATCGCATTTCAGCTGAGCGTTCAACATGATATCGAGGTACATCGGAATGCCTTCCCAAACAGGAATCTGCTCCAATGTGTAAGAGCCCAATGGGGTTCCCGTCAGGTTTAAAGGAAGTGTCCAGGGATCGTCTGTGATTCCAAGGAATGCAGCAGTATTGTTAATCCAACCAGTCACATCAATCAAAGGTGAATTCAGGGTTATTCCGATTGACGATAGCAGCCCGAGTACGTCGACGTAAAGATACATCGGAGCCGGTCCTGGGGAATATCCGATGATGACACTATCGCCAGGGCTTACTGTCACATCTGATGGCGTGTAATACATAATGAATCCGAAATCGGCATGCACGCCATAGACAGTAGGCGTCTGAATCGTCACGCTCATAGTGGCGGCCTTCGCGACCGGCATCATGGTGAAAATCATCATCGCGCAAGCCAAACCTGCAATCGCAGCATTCAGTCGCCCATGTTTCATTGGCATCTCTGATTTCCTCCCCGATAATAGGATTCTGTATCAGGATGCCGTTGGAGGATTATAATAGTAACGCATTTGCGTTAACTGAGTTTATTGAGTTGATAACCCTAATCATCACACCTAAGCCTATTCCCGCAGGGGTAAAATGGGAATACTTACTGAGCGGGAGAAGGAAATCCTTCGGAGATTGCGCGAAGGGAAGAGCGTTAAGGATGTCAGCAAGGCGTTGAAGACGCCGATCACGAGCGTGTCACGTTCCATTACAAGCATAAAACGCAAGGCGCAGGATATCGAGGCAGATGTTGGTTTCCTCCAGGAGATTGGCTTTCTTTCTATCGAGAAAGGGCATCTGACATTCATATCGCCGGACAAAGATCCAAAGATGCTTGGGAAGACTAAGTAATGATTTCATAGGTGGATCGCGCGACAGCAAGTGCAAGCATAGAGTTGCATCTGCAACCCCAAGAGGAATTCTTATAGGCGTAGAGTTGCACATGCCACCTCAAAATGCAAGAAGATCTCGGTTTTCAGCTAGGGAGCTAATATCTTGAATAACAAAGCAATGAATCTCTGACTTGACCATCATTGAAACAATATCCAGCCATATTGATGCGATATGCGATATTCGTAGAAACGAGCACATCGCCAGCTATCTCTGGTTCGATATTCCAAGGGTAGAATCCTGTCGGTGGTTTTCTTACCTACGTAATGCTTTCTGAGGTGCAAAGAAGCCTTTGGGTTCTTGATCTTCTTTACTCCGACGACGATTTCGAGCCAAGACTCCAATCCTTCCTTAACATAGACCTCTTCGAGATCTTCGGCGATGGCCTCGATATCCCCCGTTGATAGCTTAGCTGATCCGTTCGGATGGGAGTGGTAGCCTCCGACAATGGCAAATCCGACCGTTTTGATGGTTCTTTCAACTCTGCGGCGGGCGGCGAGGTTGCCGAAGCCTACCATGGACCTGCCTCTGTCGACGCTCTGCATGGGGTAGGCGGCGTGCACCGTTATGCATTCGGTCATCTTCCCCGCTATGAAGTGTCTATCGCGCTGCCCTATCAAGAAACCAAGGGATTCCCTATCGTGAATCTCGATGGCAGACATGAGTAGCGATGAGAAGGCGTGCGGCTCAAGGACGATTGGCAGGTTCTCATGCTTGCTTAGCTTTGATTCTCTTTCTTTTTCCTCTTTTTCTCGCATGCTGTCCCTCCTTCTCGAACGGCTCGCATTCGTCGTCAGGCACTTCGACGGGCTTGCAACCTCGATGATACCAATTGTATGTTTGGGCGACCGCGTCACCGACCTTGAGCGCCATGTCATCGCTTATGACGGCGATGGGCTCGCCGCATGCGTTGCACCACACCTTCACGATGTACTTCTCCTTCGCCTTGTGAAATCCGTCCCTGTATCCCCGCCGATAGATCGCATCCGACTTCCCTGCTTCGAGCTGTACCGCCTCCCGCATGATCTCCCCATGGGATTTTCCCGATACTTTCGTCAGCACGTCTAGTTTCTCCGCCTATTCCTTAGTGACCCGGAACGAAACAACCGGGAACTTCGCATCATATCTCGCCTTAGCAGGCGACCCGTTCCTCTTTTCAGACATTCTATCCCCCCGAAGAGTCCTGCACAGTGCCCTGCTCAGCAGGAGCATTGTAAACGATATATCGAAAACGATATCGTTGACGACCTGTAAACGGAAGTTGTGAATCTGTATACGGGCTGTTTACGAAGAAATCGTTTACATCCCTGCTCTTCGCTCGTCTTGATAATCGCCGAGACCTCTGGCTCATTTCCTCACCTGAGGGCTGCTTGGCAGGCACGGAAGCCGCTTGCACAGCAGAACTCAATATTAGCTGATTAGACATCTAGCTAGGAGGGTCGAAATAGGGTTCGACCTACCCTACTTTCGACTTTCTGGCTATTTTCTAAAAAATATCAAAAGATTTGAGGAGCTCGAATAAACATATCTTTTTCAAGTCCGTTTTCCTAATTACAATTTTCAGATCGTACGGAAAACCGAGATTCGGGCGAAGCTGTCGATGTTCAACGTCTTCCTGCTGGCTAGTACGGACTCAATTTCCCTCGATTAGATTCTCACCAGAGTCAACTGTATAACTTATTCGCGAAGATGCTCTAGCGCCGACTCAATTGACGCAGGCAGTAGTAGCAGCCATCGTAACCATCTTCGAGTGCGTCATCTAAGAAAAAGTAAGGAACCTTGTGATGTTCTAATACTCTTTTTAGCCGTGTACAGTTAGACGCATGAACTTCTAGACTCCTTGGATTTTTATTTGCTATATATGGTGGTTTACAGTAATTTTCCATTCCTTTTATATGTAAATTGGCACTTAGTATGGCTTCCTCAGTATTTACTTCAAGTGTCTTAACCTTCACATTCAACGTCAATTTAGTCCCAGGAATACCTTTTTCAATTATCGCCGAAGATATTACAATTAGCGGATAAGATTCAATCATCTCGTCGATAATTGCGTTCAGGATTCGATTCAACAGAAATTCAGGTGCATCCGGAAGCAGTCCACTGACTTCAATGTCAAAATCTACAATGTCACCGACCAGGCGGTTTCCCCCGTCGAGATAGACTTTTCCTTCTGCAGAGTATCTTATCTTTACATCATTGTTCGTGTAACTTCCGATTTTCTTTTTGTATTTCTTAGTTTCCCAAGGATAATGCACAGCAATTTTGAGGTAAAGTTTTGCCCATAGATCTACGTCCATTTCGCCTGAGACTTGAATCTTGTTGCCATCCAATAGGTCAAGTGCAGGCTTTCCAATGTCAATTTTGTAGCCATATTCAGCGCTCACCTCATTCACATCGACCACCAAGTTCACTATAGCCCAGAATATCCATCCCGCCCCGCCAGTTGCCAATGCAAAAGCTGTCAACAACCAATCAAGCCAGTCATCGTACTCCGATGTATCAAAAGACCAGGAATAATTCTTCTGGAAAGTCTTCGGGTATGTTGTGTTAACCCACCAGAAATCAAATACTCTACGTACGCCATTTTCACTCAGACCAATGGAAAAATCGTTTCCACAAGTAAAGTCCGTGACACGAGAGACATCACCGCCGGTATATGATAGAAAATCGAAACCTGCCATAATTATGCTATCGGTAATTCTTGTTCCACCTAGGTTTATTGTAATATCTTTAGTTGTGTTGGGCAATTGCAATGAATAAAGAACTGGAGTGATCGTCACTGGAGATACTTTATTCTCTAAATATTCTTTGAAAACTATCGACATTATTTCACAGAGTTTATTCAATACGTTTTGATGAAGTGAAATGCCGCTTATCTTAACTTGCGTTATAGTAGCTTTTTTAAAATCAATAGTAAACTGTCTGTTAACGGCATTATATGCTGGAGCTATTTCAATAGAAAAAGCTAAGCCAAACGCAACATTAATCCCGTCCAGAACTGTGATAACGGCGTTGGAAGAAAAAGACATTTTCACTATGTTCTCGCTGATAAAATCGATCATAGGCACGTTAAAGTATGCCTCATAACCGATGGTTACAAAGGGAATAAGTGATGGTTGCACATTTGGAATTGGCAAGACATAAGACCCGCTCATTTTCTGAAAATTACCCATGCAAACAGCAGCACACACCAGTTTATTAGCAATTTTTTCATTGCATTCTAAAACGGCGTCATACCTACCTGTCTTCAAAATTCCCCCTCCCTACATATATTTCACTTCTCTGCTTTTCTTTTCTCTATCTATCTTAATCTTCATCCGTATTGGTTTGTTAAGTTGGACTCTTCGGGATATTCTTCTACTTTTTATTGGAATTTTTCCCAGGGTCTTTTTTTCTTCGTTTATTAATCGATTCAGAAATTCTTCTGACAAAAAATACCCTTGTAAAGCTAAAGTTCGCTCAAAGTTTTCAAAGAGATCCTTTGCTAGTTCAGGTTCTTGCCTCACTTTTTCCCGAAGATCTCTTAATGCAGCATCATTCAAAGGTTTTTTATCTTTTTTCAACTACTTTCCTCCAGTAATTGATATTCATTATGTGCATATATATGGCTTTGGTGAGAAACTCCTGGCTAACCGATCTTAGCTATGAAATGGATCGAAATATCGATAATGAGAGATGACAAATTACGAATGTGGCCTTTATACTGGATTTGATTGGTTCGACACTACCGGACTAGTTTTGCACCAAGACCATAATTTAAGAATCAGTTTGAGATTAGCGGCAAAGTCCCCTAATGAGTGAAATCGGTATTGCTAGACTGGATTATCGGGTAGTCTCTTGATAGTTTCGGAGCTCGTGGGCATCTAGGATCTGGTGAATACATATTTCCGTAACAGGTTTTTGAAAAACTATAACAGCCTGTCCGGCAATATTTGATTATCTCGCAACTTCTACATGGTTCAGGGGCCAGATTGGGATCGAAATTTCTTAATCTTCTAGCCTTCTCGGATAACCAAGCATCTTTAAGACTTATTTCTTTAATATTTCCGAGGGACAGTTCTTCTGAATCTTCCAGTAAGTCACAAATATGTATGTTTCCATCCGCAAAGACCCCAATTGACTGAACCCCGCCTCCACAGAGACTAATATTGCTTTTTGAGTTCCATTCTCTATGGAGGACTATTTCTTCTACGAACATTTTTCCGTCATATTCATCTTGGAGTCTGTGAGTTAATGCGTGCAGTGATTCAAACATACATGTTGGGACGAGCAATTCTTCATCATTTCTATAGCCTTCGCTTCCGGGAAAAAAGGTTGAAAAGCCCACATGTTCGACGCCCAACTCGTAACAGAATCTTACATATTCTTCAATATAATCAACGTTTTTCTTTGTGATTACGGCTTTTGTCCGCACATTAATGCCTGCTTTTATGATCTCAGTAAGATTTGCAACCACTCGTCCATATGCATCTTTCACACCACAAATATCTTCCAAGATATCCGCCCTTGAGGCATCGAAACTAACCTGAATGAACTCTATTTTTGCGTCTCTTAATTCCGATATTATCTTTTTACTCATATATAAAGCATTAGTACTTATGTATGGGAAAATTTCGCACTTAATAATATGTTCAACAATTCTGATGAAATCATTCTTGAGTGTCGGTTCTCCTCCCGTTACAAAAGCTCTACACACGCCTAGTTCCTTTGCCTGATCTATTACATTCATGACTTGCTCCGTAGAGAGATCGGCTTTGCCTGTTCTCGGTTTACCCTTATAACAATACTTACAAAACATATTGCATTCCCTTGTTAAGCCTAACACCAGCACCAGAGGACCGGAATATGTGGGGAAACCCATTTTAGATATCGTCGGCATAGAAATGCCTTCGGGGTTAGCATTGTAAATAAACTGAAAAGGATCGACTTGACGAGTTCGAGTCTTCAGGGTCGAATTCATTTCCACCAAATTCGAATATTTGCTATAAAATGAAGAAACTAGATTCACAGATTCATCTGAAGGTATTTGGAATCCTTCTGCTATAAATGAACAGATTTCTTTCCCCGTGTTTTGTCCATTAGAAAGGCTTAAGACTAACGCTTCATATGGTTCCAATAGCAATACATTCTCCTCAAATTTGTCGATACAAAAAACACCGATTTCTTCTTTCCTAAGAGCAAAATTCTCCTTAAAAAACGGATATTGATCTTCCACAAAGACCTCCAGTATGCATTTCGAGCGCAATATTTAGATGACCTTGGTATTCTTTAGCTAATCACTTTCGGGGACTCTGCAACTCTTGCACACACGACAGCTACCATCACAAACACCACATAACTCTGTCGTTGGCACATTCACCGAGATTAGTTTCATCTGAACATTTGCGATGGCATTTAACAAATCCTCTCGTATTTCAATTAACTTTTGCGTTGGTTCAGTCATGTTTTTCCTCCTTTTTGGTTCATGATCAAATGCTATATCAAAGTTCGCTACGGCACCCCTTAAGCATTATTATTTTGTGTATTTATGTTTTGTTGATACACAAATCCCAGATCCCATTGCTTTCAAGCTGTGAGTGGACCTGCTAAAATCTGAATGGAACGAACTTCCCAACCTCTCTAAGGTCGACAGAAAGTGAGCTCTGCGAGCTATCTATCACAGCAATACTTCAATGAGCCCCAAGGGTCTGTAGACAACCATCCCGTCCAGGTTTGATGATTCATTTACGAGATCTAGGAGGGGAATAACATTTAGCAGATCTGATATCGGGAGACATTGTTGTGTTCGTGCGACCCCGAAACCCCGTCATAATGGAAAAGGACGACAATGGATGTGGTTGATGATGGGTCTGTTCGGATTTATATCGGGCTTTTTGGCTGAATTCTTATTTGCATTCTGGGGTTTTCGGAAGAACACATCAGCCTCCTTATCCCCTATTTCTTAGTCTTCTTCACCTGTAACCCTCGGTCAGGTGTTCACTTGATGATAGAATGACAATCCTGGGTAAATTTGGTCTTGTCATGGATTATCAAGTAAATGACAAGAATCATCGAATATGTCTCACCTTATTATGCGGACCACTTTTTTCGTACTGTCTCCTTGCCATCTCATTATAAATCATATCGTCCTCTGGCATGATTTTCCAATTCCAAATCATTTTGCCGCCACCGAAAAACAGGCCGATGATTAGCAAATCACCCGCAAGAGTCCAGTAAGCATTGGGAAACCATCCGCCGGACTGAGAGAGATCGAGATATAGATGCCAATGGCAATTGAGACCAGAGTTAGCGCGACGGAATAGAATATTGAATCATACTTATTCCTCCCGATTCTCAACTTGAGGTCGATTATGGCTTTACGCTCGGGCGTGAGATTGTCGGGGTCCCAATCGTCTACTCCTCCGTGCCATCCCCATTCATTTCTCATCGCCATCTCCTCAAATTCCGGCATCCTCTCATCAGGAAATAAAGGTTTTTTCGATTGTGTCTTGGAAAGCGACTGTGAACCCGATTATGACTTCTTTATCGCTCACTTCGAGATATGGGCCGCGGTAATCGATGATTATCCGAATAATTAATAAGCTCATATCACAAGATAACCTCCATGACCCTAGGTTTCGAATTTATTTTAAATCCACGCGTGTCTATATTAAAGCATAATGGTGGAATATATCTTGTTGATTCCAAGACTCGAACTTATGCTTCGATTAATGAGGCTATGATGGGTTTTATTTTGAAGCCAGACAGTTCCAACTTTCTCAATGATGAAGAATTGAAAAAAGTGAAAAACGCAATTGAGTATCTCCGCCAAATCGGCATCTTGATTGCGCCAGGAGGTTCGGTTCGTGCAGAGGTGCCCGTGAAAGAAGATATTTCAAACATAACTCGTTTGCATGTTTTCGTAACAAACAAATGCAATCTTCGCTGTGTCTACTGTTATGCGCATGGAGGAGACACGAGTGAGACTATCAGCGAAGGCATTTGGCGTCCTGCATTGGACTATTTCTTTTCAAACTTAGGATCCATCGACCCTCAGAAGACAATGAAGAACAATAAGGTGAGCTTGACTATTCATGGCGGTGGAGAGCCGACTGTTGAATTCGACATGTTGAAGAGGATCGTTACCTATTTTTGCAAGAGTGCCCACGCTAAAGGATTCGCCCCATCCATAGTTATGGGTTCCAACGGTACTTATGATGATTCCGTAAACAGGTGGATTATTGAGAACGACATCAATGTGAATATCAGTTTGGATGGACCGAGTGATGTCCATAATCGATTACGACCATTTCGCTCCGGACAACCAAGTTATTACCTCGTAATACGCAACATTCAGCATCTAGTTCAAGCAGGGAAACGTGTTTCCATTCGTGCGACTATAACAAATTCGTCCGTAAATGCAATGGAGGAAACCGTCGAACTGGCGAGGGAAATTGGTCTCGCCGCAGTTCATTTCGAACCAGTTACATTGAGTGGTCGGGCGACTTCAAGTCTCGTTTCGAGACCATGTGCGGAAAAATTCGCTGATAATTTCCTGAAATGCTTCCTTCTGGGCTTAAAGTATGACATCGATGTCAAATGCTCAGTCATGCATTGTTTTGGGCACATACGTCAAAGGTTTTGCTCAGCCTGCGGTTACAATTTCTGCCTTACGCCCGAAGGCAATATAACAACCTGCTACGAGGTTCTTGATTCACGTGACCCAGCGGCAAGAATATTCTTCATCGGACAAGTTGATGCGATTCGGAAACGTGTAATGCTAGATCAATCTCGTATCGAAATCTTGAAACAAAGGATTGCTGACAATATGGAAGCATGTAATGGCTGTTTTCTAAGGTATCAATGCGCTGGAGACTGCCCAGTCAAGAGCATAAGATATTCCAAATTTGACATCTATTCTCCGGATCCATTTCGCTGCCAAATTGCCCAGCGGATAAATGCGACACTAATCGCATGGTTAGCCGATGGTGTGATTGCACCTCGCGATTCTGAGAAAGCAAGGGTCGTTGCTTTAAATACAATATAAACATATTTCCTAAACATAGGGAGGAATGGCTTGATCAACGTGCAGACCTTGATGATTCGGATTGTCACTCTTTGTGACAGAGCAGCCCTCGAGAATCGTAATATCGGGAGGATAGAGTCCGAGTGTGAATGTGATTGCGACCAAACACAGCCTCCAGTATGTGAATGTGATTGCGACCAAACACAGCCTCCAGTATGTGAATGTGATTGCGACCAAACACAGCCTCCAGTATGTGAATGTGATTGCGACCAAACACAGCCTCCTTCAAACCCATGTGAATGTGATTGCCAAGGAACACACGCATCAGAGAAAATAGGAATGAAGCCACGGACGTTTTTTACAATTTCCTAGGGGGTTAAAGTCCCTCCTCTTTGATTGGCAGAGTTGCAGTGTTTCTATGCGTCGGAAGACTCATTTCCTCTCAGTCGCTAATCCCATCGTCAGGAGATAAGGCTTTTCCGAGTGCTCTCTTATCTGATCTCTATGCTCCCATGATGGTGGGAGCACGAATAGTGGACCCTGCGGGATTCACTACTTTTACATGCCAGTAAATCAAGAAAAATCGTCAATCAAGAGGAATTGAAAATTCGGCCTAAAACCCATTCTAATCCTTCTTTTGCCCAATAAATTGGAATCCCCTCTACTGAATTCTATATCTTTCCGATAGGGCTCTTTTCAAGTTCACTGATAATCTCTTTCTTCGGTTTATCGCGCAAATTTAATAATGGATAAAGAGTCGCATCCTTCCGTACGAACTCACCGACATTAGTATCTCCGAAATTGCCTGTTAATGCGATTAAGCCTAAATGAGAGCCGATGTCATGGCATTTCTGCGAAAATGTCATAATTTTATTGCAGCCTTTTATGTCCGCATTCTTGCATTCCGCGCATACGATAGAACCATTCTTAATTGCGAGAACATCCATCTCATGTCTAATCCCAGAAGCTCCCTTGACATCAGGACTTGTCCAAGTCTCAAAATCCAATTCCCTTAAGATAACAGCTATATATTCTTCAAACCAAAGATTTTCAGATAATACATCCGATATTGCCGGATCTATCTCGTGCAAGGGGATTGTGGCCGCATTACGCTGAAATACCAAATTGTTACAGAGTTCGCATTGCTGAGGTTCTTTTAATTCCCCCCAAAGTACCTTCTTGATATTCGTTGCGCCAGATAATTGCAGGACCATGGCAGTAGAACTCTGCGTTGGTGGTGCTTTTTTACTTTCCTTTTTGGCAATCCTTTTTGATTGTTTTTCTCTTTCCACATCAGAGGTATTATCAAAGAATGGAGTATGACATTTCGGACAAAGAGGAATCGAAATGGGCTTAAGAAACTTCAGCTCTGGGTTCAACTTCCTTAATTCGGATTCATGGCGGACTATGTCCTTATCTTTTTCAATTAGCTGGCATTCCATGTACTTCGTTAATCTCCCTCTTATGTCTTTTTCGAGGAGGGGTACATCATCCTTATAGGTCTGGACCCAGGAAATTCTCCACATTCTCCTTCCACTCGCGTTGGTTCCAGGTAACAACTCTGTATTTACCGTGCTTCTTCCTTCCTCAGCTAATGCATTCTGAATTGCGTCTACATCTTCTTTGACAAAATCAATGGTCAACTTCTTTTCCTCTTCGATAAGTCGCCTTATTTCGTCAATATGAAGCTGAGTTTTTTTTAAAGATAAATCTTCAATGCTCAAGAGTTCTTTTGCTTGCTTTTCATTTAGAATCTTTTTCTTCCGAGGTCTTTCAAAAATCCTTGATAAAACATCTTCGCCAATTACTTTAGTAATGTCTTGATCCTTCAACGATTCGTCAAGATAATGAGGATTTATCGGCATCATTTCCTCTCGCCCGCCAAATCCTCTTCAGCCGAGATAAATGCTTTGGCCTTAGCGATTCGGTTCATCGCTGTTTAGATCCATAGTAAATTATTACGATTATGCCCACTATGACCGCAATAGCAATTAGGAGTGAACCGCCCGTTTTGAGTGAATCCCAGTCTGATGATGGAAAAACCGAGCCAATACCTGCCCCCAGCATATACAGGACTCCTCCACCAATGATAAGAGCTAGTATTATTCCAGCAACTGTCCCGAGGCTGATTTTTGGATCTAACATCGAACCACTCACTAAATGCGAGATTCCTTCAATCAAATAAGGCTTTTTCCGTTTCGTGCATCGGTCCGAGAACCTTTCTCTTCTCTCCCCGTAGAAACCCCCTCTCCGACGACGACCTCGACTCGAGGGGATACGAATACTGTCCTATTCGTGGACCTCTCTTCATTGGGGGTTCTAGCACGCCCAATTGGGAATGCTTATGAACTTCAAATGATTCTTCTTGGCGACTATTGGGTGATAAGGGAATGGCAAAGAAAAGACTGGTTAGAAGAAATGACTTATTGCTTCTTAGAAATCAGGTAAGGGTATTTATCAATAATCTAAAGACCCAGAATGCATTTGTAAATGCGACTCAAAATACGGAATATGCGGAAACTATTCTCAATAGAGCCATAGATTTTTTCGGTGAAGAAGAAATTGATGAGAACGTATCGAACTTTGAAACAGATTATATTCCTGCTCCTTACACCAAGATCGGTCCACCGTTATCCATCGAAAGAAACAAACAGATATTGGATTCAATGACCACTTTATTATCCTATATGGATTTCCATCTGGGCGATCCGATTGCTATGGAATTATTTACAGATACACTTTCCCAAGCCCAAGAGGTTCTCAATCAGGGTATGTCAATATGTTCGATTCTCCTTTGTCGAATTACACTTGAGCAATCACTCCGAAAACTGTGTGATAGGAATAACATCATTACTGAGCCGAACGAAAGGGCAAAAAGAATGAATGAGAAATTAAAAAAGCCTGATGGTATTTTCGAGCCACATCTTTCGACTGAAATCGAATCGAAATTACAATTTGAGAATCAAGTGATCCATAATAAAATCGCTCCGACGAAAGACGAAGCTCAAAAATATATTGACTGGACCGAGGCATTCATTGGGAAATATGTTGGGGGAGACTAGCGAATTCTTACCCTCTCTTTTTAGCCTTCTTTTCTTGTGCCCGTAGAACGCACGGATACCCCCGTATGATGGGTGACGAGAACAAAAGGGGATCGGGATGCGTCCGCAAGATCAGACAGATTAAAGAAGACGTTTTCTTGAGTAAAATGCTCCCATGCCAACAGCAACTACATTTTGAGTGCAGAGGCATAGGATCGATTTTCTCCCAGAATGATGGAAGCACGAATGATGGATTAAGTAAGAAATTCTCCTCGATGAATATCATTGAAGGAGTAATTATTTGATATCTGTTTTACTCTTTTTCAAAGAAACAAGATTCTTGAGAGTGTCGTTTCCATCCATTAGAGGATTAATCAATTCCGTTATGAGTAGACCAATATCACAGAATTCGTATTCCTGTTCCGATGAAGGAGGCGGATCATCAGATTGAGGTCGTTTCTTGACACATATTCCAAGTTCATTCATATTTGACATTACAGTCTCAATTCTCCCCATTCTCACCCTACCTCGAAATACATCATTTTGGAGCTGCCTCGCGGTAAGAATGGGGTTTTTATATCTTGATCGACAGGCCATTGCATGATCTGCAATTGTTATTGCTACCAGTTCCTCTGAAGGAGACTCCGAAAGTCTTCCGTTTCTCAGAGCATCTGTAGGCACTTCAATTCCGCTATCAAAGTAGGATGCTGTGTCTGCATCCTTTATTTTAATCCCTTTCCAAAAGCGAACGCAATCGCCCTTCTTGCAGCTAAGTATTGTAATTAATTTTGCCAGTTCGTCAAGTATCTTTTTTTTCTCTTGATTTGCTCCGTCAAGGATATGTGCATAATATTGGAATGCAACTGAGAAATTTATCACTTTATAGCTAGCATATTTATCAATAATTGGATTCCTCCGGCCATACGTCTTTAGGGAATCTTGAATAGCGAGGCCATCTACTTTCTTGGCATATACTTTCGCTTGATCCTCTAAATGATCCTCCTGGATGTGACCAGATTTCGTATCAATAAGTAACGCGAAAAGCTCCTTTTTTCCATTAATTGGTTTCAGATAAACAAGATCAGGGGTTTTGGGGCCACATTTCATGTAATCGATTGGAGGGAGGAAACCAAGGTCCTGTAAATTTCTCTTTCCGTGATTTGCCTCTGAGTAATAACAGGCATAACAGAAGTCAACAGCCTCTATTTCATTGATTTCCTCTTTTATGCCCATTCTCCACTCCTCTCAAAGCTTCTAATAGAAATACCTGGTTCAATTCTTTCTAGCATCAGCTCGACAAGATCGGCAAGAAGCTTTGGAGGAGACTTACCAATTGAATTAAGAAGTACCCGATGATTCTTTTCATCTACTCTAAGCTGAATTGTACCACCGAATTCAGTGTCATGAAGAATGTAGGAGTGTTCTCCGATCCATCTGTACCCCAAGTATCGACTTTCACCATTTCTTGATCCTTCCAAAAGTAATCCTTTAATTGAATTTAATATCGATTCGATGCTCCAATTGCGACTTGGGAATTCTGCTGAAACAACTCTGAATTTCGGTAAGATTGTCGCATATGTAGAATCATTATTCTCAAGGACAATCATATCGTTGTCATTGAGGCCTGCAAATCTGGATTTATAATCGTTTTCGAATCTCTCAGTTATTTTATTATCTATAGAAATAAACTCATCGCGGGATTGTGGCAGAATCCTGTCTATTGAAAGAAAGCCAGGATATGCGACTACGCTGCCAACGATGGCTGCATCAGGACTATTATGTTTTGAGAAATAGATTCTCGTAGGTTCTGAGTCAAAAGAATCGCGAGCCTTTTCGAGATCGGTGCTTGTTCCTCCGTAAACCATAATTGTAACACGTCTATTTGATGCAAAAGTTTCTCTTTTTGAAATGAAGCCATTTATCGAGTCGTCAGCAATCAATTCTCTAACAACTTTATCAAGGGTTTTGCGCTCTTCCCAGACTATGTCGACTTCTTCAAGAAGGTCAATGAGCCTAAGCAAGGATAGTCTAACATAATGCATTCTCTCAGCTGTGAGAATTTTCCAATAATCACCTCGAACCTTGATGAGAAAGTTTAGATCTCGATTATATTCCAACCATTTTAGCGTTAGAACATAGTATCCGTTCTCCTTCTCTTCAATTTTCAAACCATAATTAGATAAAAAAGTCTTGGCTCTCGCATTCTTCTCGGCGATGCGTGGCAATGCGTCTTTAATATCCGTGGGGACTAGATGACTGCTGATAAAGAAAATCTTCAAGGAAGTGTGACGACCGGGTCCACGCTCCTCCCTTTCAATTTGTGCATCTTGAGCATCCTCCATTTCTTCAGGCTGTATTACCTCAGAAGTGACTACGGAATCAATTAATTCCTTCTCCAATCTTTCTCCTGACATAGAGGTGAAATCCATTTATTCATCCTTCCATGACATGATCTCCAGCAGATAATGCCACTGTGAACCAATTTGCATTCAGCACTATTTACTTTTTGGTGATATTCGTAATTTTCACCCGTCATCGACAATAAATCTGAAATCATTCAAATTTTCGAGTCTCAGATATGCATCTCCTTTCTCGATTACATATCAGTCCGAATGCATCCCATTTATCATCAAAGCAGTGTGACCTGTTTCATTTTTTTGATTCGGCGATAGCTCATACACAGACACATTGATGATAGACCAAAATATCTGTCGCCTACTAGTTCCTCTTCTTTCTATTCTTTATAAGCAAAGGAATTGTCTAAATGCTAGTGCAGATTCAATAGCCCTGTAAGAGACTGATGCTCCCATGCTTGCATGAGTATCTGACAGGAAGATTTCAAATGCAAGCGCGGGCTCCGGGGCCAATTTTGAATCAGACCATGCCATTTCCGATTGGACCATTGCTTTTCCTGAGAATATTAGCGTTCATGTCACGGTTGCCAGATTGTTCCGTCGTATTGATTTCTTCCGAACCAGCCGTTTTCAAATCATCTCTTCTGACTTATTAGGTTCTGCTTCATCGCTTTATCCAGCTCCTTCAGAAGATCCTGGTACTCGTCGCCTCTCCCTATCCTGTAGGCGATGTCCTCGTCATCCAGCATCAGGTCCGAATGCGCCTTCCGGTAGACCGCGATCTCCCTCTCGATGGCCTCGAACTTCTCGGCGAACACCTCGGCTGTGTTCGGCGTTGGGAGCGGCCCTGACTATGGAAGCTTCAGCTGAATGACAGTCCCGTCAATCAATATCACTGGCTTAGGATGTCTCTTTCCGTATATCTTAAGGGCTATCGTGAGCCCTGATGTGGGACCGCCTGCGTCTATCCTGCTTTGGAGCAGTTGATTTTCTATATCTTTGAAATATTCATCATATTCCCTTTGCCAGGCATTTTCATCCCAGCAGGTGCAGTGGAAGACTACGAGATCCGTGATTCCCCTGCAAAGAACCGCAAGGTGATGCTTTGTCTGATTCATCCGAGTGTGGAAGTCGCGCCAATCCGTGATCCACACCTCCAGGTTTCTCGCGCATTTCGACGGCACATCTGACGGGATGACATTCTTGAATGGTTCGGCCTCCCCGCCCGCTCCCTTTTCTTTCCTCGTTCCAGGCAAAGAAGACCCCTCTTTTCGTTCTCCAGGATGCCGTGATCGATATCTTCTTGCGACATCCTCGATGGGCTCATCCTCTGAGCCTATCACTTCCCAGATTCTCTCTTCCAGTTCTTTCGATATTTCCGGCATGGTTGCCATGTGGTCTCCCTCTATGAGTTCCTACTCGGGCTCATGGCCCTCATTTTCTCGTTCCGCCATCTCTGTCTTTCCTCGGCTGCGGGATCACTTCGAATCGGTCGCATCCCTCTATGACGGCCATCGTCCCCCCGGTCTCCCATTTCACCCACACCTTCTTCCTGCCGAGAAGGAAGGCCACGTCCGGCGTGGCGCGGACGTCGGCATCGTTGACCGCGGAGATCATGACTATGGTCCCCTCCAGCCCGGGAGGGATCCCCGACGGATCGTCGGAATGTATCAGCCGCACCCTGTCTCCGACCCTCATCGCCCTCCTCCTTGCGCTCGGATCTTCCCCTCTGCGACTACCGGCTTTCGAGGCTATAATAGTAACGCGAATGAGTTATTTGCGTTTCATATGTTGATAACCATAATCATGGTATCCCGGTTTCCCCGCATATGGGAGAACATGGGCAACCTCACGGAGCGGGAGAAGGAGATACTCAGGCGGCTCAAGGACGGGAAGAGCGTCAACGAGATAGGCAGAGGTCTCGGCACGCCGGTCACCAGCATTTCGAGGTCGATCACGAGCATCAGGAGGAAGGCGGGCGACATCGAGGAGGACATCGCCTTCCTGCAGGAGATCGGCTATTTCTCCTTCGAGAGGGGGAAGCTGAAATTCGCATCTCCCGACAGGGATCCGAAGGCGCTCGGCAAGTCGAAATGAGCCGCATGCGTTCAGAGCGGAAGACCGGAATTCAATCTCCGCTTTTGCTTTCCGATTTCCTCGTTGATGGCATCCGTATTTCGATTTCACGGCTCACATCCGATCGCCCTATCGCCCTTACGAGATGCACTGGGACATCCTCGTAGAGGACATTTCTCTGATGGCAATCCAATAACGACGCCAACAGCTGAGGTTCCTTGCGAGGTCTGCTCCGTTGGTCTATCGTAGCGGCAAGCCTCCCGGCACCGGCAGAAAAGGCATCCGGAGCAAGATACTCCGGGAATGAGGAATATCCGGACGGCTGGCTGCTCATGAACGCTTTCATCTTACGGATTGCGTTTTTCTGCCACGCAGGAGAATTCAGAAGCTTTTTCGCGGATCGCGTTCCGGAATGACGGTCGAACCGCTCCATTCTGGCCCGGAAGGCGATCTCCCTCATCGTTCCCCTGAAGGCGAAGGCGTTGGCGAGCGCTTCCTCGAGCGGCTCGTCGCAGTCGACCGGCATGCAGTACTCGTGCGCGAAGTAATCCTCGTAGCATGCAGCATCTTTGATGAATTCCATGGCGGAGGCGGATATCTCCGTCACGTAGTGGAAGAACTCGTGCAGGAAGAGCAGCCTGAACGCCAAGGCGTAGGAGAGCGGATCCCTCACTACTCTTTTCGGTAGCCTCGTTTGAGGATCGTTGAAGACCTTCAGGGCGAGGTAGCTCACGCTCGCATCCGGGATGTATATCCCCCAGCTGTTCCGCGCGAACCTGTGGAAGGGGCAGTACCAGGCGAGTGCGTCCGTTCCCCTTTTCTCGATCTCCCCCGCCATTCGTCTATTCGTGTCGTCGAAATAGGAGAAATCCTCGACGACCGGCATGGAGATATAATCCCCGCCATTGGCGTTCCTATCGAGCCTCGTTATCGGATATCGATCCAACTTCGGCGAGTAGATCCCGGAAATGATGATATTCGCAGGCTTCGCATCCTTCGGACCTGCGGCATCCTTGAACGGAATCCCGATGCCCTTGAGATCATTCACTAGTGAATCGACATCCAGACTGTTCTTCGCTCGCTTGCCCTGCGATCCTTTCCTTTTCTCGCTCATCCCATCCCTCCTGGTTGCAATGAATCGAATCACGGCTGCATCGGCTCGTTCATGGTGGCGGCCTTCGCCGCCGGGGCGAAGGTCAAGGTCATCATCAGGCATATCAGGCTGGCAATAACGATATTCAATCCTCGGCGCTCCTTCAGCATATGCTCACTTTCAGTCTATCAATGCACGCGCCTTGTCATCAATCCCAGAATTGCGCCCACTTGCGCTATGACGACGCCGAGGAAGGCGAGAAAGAGGTATCCGACGTTCTCCATGTTCGGCAGCGCGTCGTTCAGCGCGCTCGTGATCATGATCCCGAAAAGCAGCGTCATCAGCATCCCGATCACGACCAGTATGATCGCGATTGCCCTTCCAGCCGTCATGCCCTTCTTCTTTTTGTTGTCTTTCGCATCTTCCGCCATTAGGCTTCCTCCACCATATCAGGATTCTTCATCGGCGATTGCTCTGCAACCTTATAATCTTCACGGTTTAAAATCCTGAATCCTAAACCAATTTTATATCGACTCCTTATAGAATTAGGATTTGAGATTCAAAATGCAGAATCCTAGAATCGCCCGGACGATCCTCTCCGAGCCCCACGCGGTAGATCTGATATTGTTCCTCGATAAGGAGGGAAAGATCGTGGCGACTCAGCTGAAGACCATTCATTCGAACTACATGAAGCTCTTGATCCTGGCCCGGAAATTGAAGGAAAAAGGTATCCTGAGCATCGAGGAGAAGCGGGGGCCGCGGTTGACCTATTACATCAGCCTGACGCAGAAGGGCAAGAAAGTGGCGGAAAAGCTCAGGACTGCCAGGGAGATCGTCGGGGATTGAATGAGGGCCTTCGAGCGTTACGATTCCGCCCCACCCAACCATCGACTCTTAGCCGTTTTCTAATCAGAGGAGATTGGAAATTACTGAGTACTGGGATTAGATGAACTCGAGTATATTTCCAGACCAATCTGAACCTCCTCATGAAAACCATACACCGGGAGGTTCATCTCCCTCGACTCGGTCCTCTCGGCCAACAGATACGCCTACTGCCATGACGACCCGGTAGACCGAGTCGATGCGAGCGGGCACTGGGACCTCTTCGGCGCGATCGCGAACGCGGTTGGGTCCACGGTGAGCGCCGCTACGAATCTCGTTGGGAAGGTCGTGGAGGCGGCGGCCGACGCGGTCGTGAACATCGCGGAGACCGCCTGGTCGGTCGCATGCGCGGCGGTGGATGCCGCGGGCAAACTCCTGAGCGAAGTCAAGGACGCCGCCGTCGCCGTCGGCGACACCATCGTCTCCGGCGTCGACGCCGTCGCCAACGCCTGGGATCATCTCGACTCAGGCATCAAGCAGTGGATAATGATGGGGCTTTCCATCGCATTATCCTTCGTCCCGCTAGTCGGCCCGATCGTCAGCTGCGTCATCGACGGGACCTTTAGCGACATGATCTCCGCCATTGGCAGGGGAGACTGGACGACCTTCGCCATGATGAGAGTGGTATCCTCCGATCATTTCGGATTCCACAGCCTTGAAAGTCCTCCCACCCTGCCGCGGGCCGAAAAGTTGTCGAAGCCGTCCATGGACCTGCCCCTATCAGGGCTCTGTACCGGTTGAGTTGCGTGCGCCGTGATGCACTTGGCCATCTTCCCCAACGAAATGTCGATATCCTGCCCTTTCTGGAGACCGAGGGCCGCGGCCATGGAGCTCGACGGCAGACATCAACAAGGCGAAGAAGGCGTGCGGTCTCAGTACTTTGGGCAGGCTCTCATGCTTGCTCGGCTTCGACCCTATTCTTTCAACTTATTCTCGCACGCCGTTACTCCCTATCGAACAATCTGCACTCGTCGTCGGGCAAGTTCGGCGGTTTGCAGTCCCTGTGATACCAGTTGCAGGTCTTCACGATGGCATTTCCGACCTCCATCTCCATATCTGAGCCGGGCACGGTGATCGGGTCGCAGCACCCGTTGCACCACACCCGCACCCTGTACTTCTCCTTCGCCTTCGAGAAACCAGCCTTGAACCCTTTGCTATAGATCCTATTCCCCCACTTGATCTCGAGATTCAAGGCGCGCCGGATGAACTCCCCCATCGAAACGCCCGATTTCTTCACCAAATCATCGAGTTTAGCATGTTGTTCTGCTGATAATCTGCAGGAAACGGTAGGATGCCGTTCGTCATATCGTCTCTTGGAAGGCGAAATCCTCCTCTCACTGCCCGTATTCTCGCCCCCGCGGTGGAATCAATATCAAGCTAGGGTTCTCGAGATCTGCTATAGCAAACGATAGTGGCAATCGATAGGGTAGACGAAATGTAAACGAAGCGTAAACGACTTTTTCGTAAACCACCATCATGTTGACGATGCATGCAAACGAATCGCCGATATGACCCGATCTTATCCTCTCAGACGCATGAGCAAATCTGCCTTGCATTTCAGCGGTCTCCCTTCTTGGAATCCTTCGGTCCGGGCTGTCTATAAAACTCCGATTCGAGATGCAGGGTGATGTTCCCTTGGCCGATATCGCTGACGATTGAAATTCTGCCCTTCATCCCACTTTCTTCGAGCATCTTCTCCGGCATCGTGGCGAAGTCCAGCGCGAACGCGAGATGCATCATGTCGCGAAGCCTCTCGATAACCGTCTCCTTGCCGATGGGGATTATCGAATCCTTCGGGCCGAGGAGCGCTTCGAGGGATTTCGTTGATCGTCTGGCCAAGAATTCAATCTCATGAACTGCATTAGGATCCAGCGCCGATTTGATGTTCATATAGGATTTGAACTCGACATAGAGGTACCTCCGCAGATCCTTCGTGATGATCTCCTGCCCCCAGTCTGTCTGCCTCACAATCGAAAGGACGCCCGATTTCAACGTTCGAAGTATCCTCGATAGCCCATCAAGCGAAGGTAAAATGCGATAGTGCTCAGTCGGATAGGCTTTCCTTGGTGGCTTGGCCATTTTGACCTGCAGTATGCCGATCTCTGGATCCGCGAGCCGCTTGCAAGCCGAAGCGGTTCCCGGCTTCGTGAGCCGATAATGCCCTTCACGATTGAGACTCTGGATTTTGCTCGTAGGCTTGATTTTCGTCTTGACTTCATCCACAGTCGGCTTATCGGCTATGCCGGCGACATAGGACCATTCGTTGCCCCTCCGCGCAAGGGCATAAATAACCCTGAAATCGTTCAACCAGCTGACTGCTCGCCTGTCGTCGCTATTGAGGACTGGAGGCATCTCCTCATCTGCGCGATCATATTTCATGAATAGTCATTCGTTTCTGAGTATTAGTCATTTCTGTTAACCCGATATTAGAAGAATGTCTGTTAATTGAGAATTACGGAATTTGGCTGCTATTTCTGATTGCCAGTTTAGGAAGGGCAGTGCCGGTCAACCTTCCTGTTTCCCAAAATATCTAAGAGTAAGGGGCAATGACTATAACAGGAGGCCACAAATGCCAACGAGAAAAACGCGCAGAATCCTGGCTGAGTTGGAACACGCTCTGGTCCTGGAAGGCCTATCGGAGGAAAGCGCCTCGGAGTATATCGATGGCGTTGAGCAGGAAATCGAAGATCTCCTGGGCGAGGAAGAGGACTCCTCCGAGACGGACAAAGAGAGCTAGTAGCCAGATGCGGGGCAGGATCGCGGAAAGTTGAAAATGCGAACGATCCAGTCAAACCCGATACGGACAGCCGGAGTCCTTTTGTTTCCGGCCCAATGGAGGCGGATGCCACCGTACGACAACTAGCTCGGCAAGAAGTGAGTCTGATAACGGCTTAAGGCGCGACGGAAGAGGCGATAGGAATCGATGGAAACTTGCACATGCCACCATAAAAGGCCAAGATCGGAAGCTTCGTCTGATCGAGAGGCTAGCATTGGCGCTGTTCACCCCTCTCCCGATAGCTTTGCTTCACCTGCAAGACGGGATGGGGGGAACGAGAAGCCAGTCGAATCCAAGGCGGCCGCCCAGGCAGGGGCTCACAAAAGGGTCGATTCCGTCACCACCCTTAAGTCATCCTCCGCCAGTAACCCCAGCGGGAGCGAGGATGAGGAAAACTCGCTTCTGCAACAGGGGAAGCATGATGAAACCAGATGTAAACCTCAATCTGGGGAAGACGGGAGTATCGTTAGTCATATCGCCATCGAGGGCGATTTGTCGCTAAGGGTTAGCGAGATAATAAATTGCTTCAAGAAGGCGGCTGGTCTGCGACTCCGTGGAAGCACGCCCTACACCTATGAGCGAATATTCCGGCTCTATGCCAGTGACGCGCAGATCGAGAAGCTCACTAAGAGGCAGCTCGCCGGGTCAAAAGGAAAAGAGACCCTGCTCGCTTATCTTTTAGACGAGAAAAAGGTCTCGCTGGCGAGTCGGCGGTTGTATAACGCCGCGCTCAAGACCGTCTGGGAAGGCGGATTAGGATTGACCTACCCGGTTAATTCCCGGCGCGATCTGGGAGAAATGCCACCGGTGCAGAGAAGACAGAGCCCTCGGGATAACGACCTTATCCCGCTGGTCAAGGCCATCGACCACGAAGCTGAGCCATATCTGAAGGCGCTGGTGCTTATCATCCTTCAAACTGGCATTAGGCCGAGTCACGCCCGACTATTCCGCTGGCATCATATTAGATATGGGCCGGACGGGAAGCCTGACGCAATCATAACGACTGGCCTAGAAAAAGGGAATAAGCACTATACACCGGTGAAGATTCGGCTGCCGCCCGATCTGTCTGAGGCTCTGATAGAGCTTAAGAAGAGTATCCCGAGCGCAAGGCCAGAAGACCCGATATTACCGCAACGAAAGCGGAACGGGGAATATCTGACGGCCCTCAGTATGACGCTGTCGCAATATCAGGACCAATGGCTCCGCTTCGAGAAGAGGCATAGGCTCAATCATATTGCGCCGGTCTATCTGAGGCATTGGGTCAGCACGATCTGTCGAAGGGCGGGCTTGAGTTACGCCGCGACCAATGCCATGCAGGGCCATAAGTGCGCCAGCATGAATCTTCGGGACAGATACGACAATCCAGAGGACGAGGAGATATTCACCGAACAGGCGCGAGTCCTCCCGCATGGGCCAGTAGGCTTCGCGTGGCCGAAGTGCGAAGTGACCGAGGCCGTGCCAATCGAGCTGTCCGAGGTGCTATCGAAATGCCTCGCCGGTGAGATATTGCCCTCGCAAGTGACCGAAGAAATAACCGCGTATCTGTTAAGGCAGATTAGGAGGCCAGCAACGACGATAATCACCTAACTTTTATTCATGATTAGGGCTCCATTAGCAATATTTATAAATGAAATAGCAGATAGAAGTACAAGATGGGATGCACGTGAACGAGCCTATTGCCGAGATTAGATACTCTCAGGATTCTGGGCTAGCTGCGATGCCGCTGGCAGAGCCGCCGCATCCCCAGCCAATGCCGGTTGAAAAACCGGAGAAAGCGCACGTTGCAAGGCATTCCCGGGAATCTGAACGCGGGCTCGAGGAGATTGGCATCATTTACGGCAACGTCGGAACCTGCGATTTCAACATACTTATCACGGGTCCGATCGACAAGCTGGAGTACGTCCAGACCGAACACGAGATACACGGCTGGATACTCGGACAGGTCATAGAAATCGAGAGGCACACCAACCTTTCCCTGGAAAGGGCCCCTGAAATGTCCAAGGGTATGCCGATGGACATCGAAGAGAAGGAGATCGGCCAGGTCGTCCTAATCGGCTACAGGGACGAGAGGAATCTCCTGCAGAGCCCTCGCACGCCGCTTAAGGCCGGGCTGAGGGTCTTCAAGGCCAGCGCAGACCTGATAAAGAGCACCATCGGCCTCAAGGAGCACACCGAAACCGGGGCATACATCGGGCTTCTCTCCGGGCATGACATCAGGATCGAGCTCGACATCAACAAGATGGTGCAGAAGCATGTAAGCATCCTGGCGATGACAGGCGCTGGCAAGTCCTTCTGCAGCGGGGTCCTGATCGAGGAGCTCATGAAGCACGATGTGACGACCGTCATCATCGACCCTCACGGCGAGTACCACACCCTCGGGGAAAAAGGCAAGGTGGACAAGACATCGAGGAATTTCGATGTGCATCCGAGAGGCTACAGCGACCGCGTCATGGAGTTCGCCGCGAACACGCAGATCAACAAGGATGCAAAGCCGTTGAGATTCACGCTCAGCTCGTTGGACGCCAGGGACATCCTCTCGCTCACCAACATCAAGAACGTCAGGTCCTACCTGACGATGCTCAGACGGGCCGTCGACATGCTCAAGGAGGCAAAAGGGGACTATTCCCTGAAGGACATCATCGACACGCTGATCGCCGCGGAGGACCCGCAGACCAGCTCGCTCGTCAGTGAACTCGAGTACCTCCAGGACACGGAGATTTTCGCGGACAAGGGGACGAAGATTGATGATCTGGTCCGCAAGGGAAGGACGACGATAATCAACCTGAAAGGCGCCCCGCCGGACATCCAGGAGCTCATCGTGAACCGGCTCTGCAACAATCTGTTCGAACTGAGGAAGGCGGAGAAGCTGCCACCGATGATGCTCGTCCTCGAGGAGTGCCACATCTTCTGCCCCCAGCAGGGCAAGGCCAACTCCACGAGAATACTCAGGACCATAGCGTCCGAAGGAAGGAAATTCGGCCTGGGGATGACCCTCATAAGCCAGAGACCAGCGAAGGTCGACAAGAACGTCCTGAGCCAGTGCAATACGCAGATCATACTCAAGGTAGCGAACCCGAACGACCTGAAGGCGATATCCGCGTCGATCGAAGGGTTGACGGACGGGATGGAAGCCGAAATCCAGCGGCTGCCGATCGGCACGGCGCTGGTGACCGGCGGAGGCGCGTCGATGCCGCTGTTCGTCGACATACGGCCGAGGGAGACGAAGCATGGCGGCGAGAGCGTCGAGGTGGTCCCGTCGAAGAGGATGTGAGCCTTTGACTTCGAAGAGCGAAATAAGCCAGGAACACCTCGCGAAATACCTCTCATTGACGGAAAAGGCGATCAAGAAGCTCAAGATATCCGTTCCGAAGAGGTCGTACCTCATGCAGCTGGCAGAGGATTTCCTCGAGATGGCCGAGAGCTATTCGTCAGACGCGAAAAGGTTCGCCAAGGAGGGAAACCTCGTCAACGCCTTCGCATGCATAAACTACGCGCATGGGTGGCTTGACTGCGGCGCGAGGATGGGGCTATTCGACGTCGGCGAGGATGACCAGCTGTTCACGCTCTATGAGTGAACGGTCTCGAGAAGCCTCGGACCCTTTTGATCTATCTCGCAGATGAAGACGTGGCCGAACGGTCTAAGGGCTTCGGCCATTTCCGGCGTGTCCCCGATACCGAAGAGCGAGTTCCCGAGCATAGCCATGGTCGCCATTCCGTGCTGGTCAGCGATAACCATTGCCTCCAGCACTTCCTTCGAGAACAGTTCCGAGTCTTCCAGGAATTCCATGCCGAGGGCGAACATGTGCTCCAGCGTCCTGTGCTCCGCGAATTCGAGGATGCATTTCTTCCCTGAGTCCGATATCTTCTTACGTTTCACTGGGTCGGTCAGGATGTCGTTGGTCTTGATCGGCTTTCCAACGACCGCGAGGACGATAGGGGATGATGCCTCGATGCGCTCGACGACACCGCAGGGAGGAAATCCTGGCTCGAGACGGATCTCCGCGGCTCCTGCGAAGATCCCGGCCACATCTCCCAATCCCGTCCTGTTCTTGACCTCCGCGATGTGCGCGGCTTCATAGGCCTTCTGGACGGGGAGGTTGAGCAGTGAGCATAACGCAAAAGACGCCGAAAGGGAGCCAGCGGCGCTCATGGCAAAGCCCTGCTCCACCGGCAGATCGAGGGCAGTGTTGACTTCGACTTTGAGGGGTTTGTCTCCGATCAGAAGGGAGATTGCATCTCGCGTCGTGCGTGCCTGTGATTCGATGCCGTCGATCCGGACCTTGATCGCCTGATCTGCGGATTTAATTGCGGAGACGGAACTCCTCGCCCCGAGGGTCAGGCTGAGCCCGGCGCCGCGAGAACCTCTTTCCAGCGGATTGTCCGACTGGTCGCATATCTCGAAAAAGGCGGTGGCGTGCCCCGGACAGAATGCGCTTCTCGTCTCGCTCATCTGACGACCTTTCCGATGTATTCGAAGATCCCGCGAGCGACGTCATCACGAGTGCCTTTCAGCTCGATTTCCTTCCCTGACTTTCCGATCAGGAAGGCTCGAGAGTCGAGATCGGTCACATCTTCAAGCCGGTTGGCGACGATCGCGGTCATCCCTGCGGATTTCATCCTGGCTCTAGCACGGTTCAACAGTTCTCCGACCGTTACACCCGCCTCTAGTTTGAACCCGACAAGGACTTTCGCCGATATCGAGTCGATGATCTTCTTCGTCTTCTTCAGGACTATCGTTACAGTTTCCTTGTCGGATGGAAGCTTCCCACGCACCGGCTTATCGACCTTGTAGTCAGAGATTGCCGCAGGCACCATGACAATGTCGAACTTCCTCCCCGCAACAAGTTTCTGCAAATCGGCGGCGGTCTCGAACCTCTTCGGCTTGATGAATGCGGGTAGCTTGGCTCTGCACTGGCCCATGATAAGTTCGACGTCCGCCCCGAGGAGATAGGCTACCCTTGCCAGAGCAATCGAAGTGCCTCCTGTGCTGGCATTTGAGATGAACCTGACTGAGTCGATAGGCTCGATCGTCGAACCTCCGATGATCGTGACCTTCCTGCCCCTGAGAGAGTGCTTCAGCATCTTCCTCCCGGTTGCGAGGAAAATTGTATCGACTTCTGCCATCTTCGCCTTGCCATCTTCAATGACTGGAGGGATGATTTCAACGTCGAGCGATTCGAGCTTCTCGATGTTATCCTTGATGATCGTGTTGGAATACATTGCGCCGTGCATCCCAGGTGAGATGATAATCGGCTTTCCAGAGCCCATGGCAGTGACGAGGATCGTGCTGACGGCGTCGTCGCAGATGCCTGTCGCAAGCTTGGATATCATATTGGCTGTGCATGGGGCCACGAGGACCGCGTCGACTCCCCCGTCTTTCGAGCCGCAGAGCGCCACGTGCTGGACATCGCCGTCGAGGGCGGTGATGACCTTCTTCCCAGACGCAAACCAGAGCGCTTCTGGGTGGATTATCCGGGTGGCGCAGTCGGTCATTGCGACCGTGACATCCGCGCCGTTGCGCAGGAATTCCCTCACGAGCTTGACAGTCTCAACAGCCGCTATGCTGCCAGTGACGCAGAGAAGCAGGTGCTTGCCTGCGAGTATGCCTCCGGATGATTCTGATTTCAACCTGTCGGCTGGGTGCACGAAAGCTCAAAACAAGTGCTTTCTATTAAACATTGCCATGTTAGAGCCTGCGCATGACATCGGCAATCACAGAATCCAGCGGCTTGTTTGAATCAATCACGATGATATTCTTGAACATTTTGGGGAACTTGTCGTAATTGGAGGCGACTTTTCTCAGAAAATCCAATTTCTCGAACTTAGAAAGGCTGCCCCTGGCATTCACCCTTTGAAGTGCGATCTCAGGGTCAACCTTGAAAAGGAAAACGATGTCGGGCTGCAACGATATCTTGAGATTCGCATCGAGCAGCCAGTCGAAGGGATCGTAGTCCACTTTGCCCTCCAGGGCGGCGCCCTGATAGGCGACTGTAGAATGGAAATAGCGATCGCATACGACTGTCTTCCCGTCCGCCATCCATTTCCGAATGGCTTCGGTGTGAGTTGCTCGATCCGCGAGAAACAGGAACGCTTCCGTGAATGGATCCGTCTTCTCCGCGTGGGAGCGCCTGACAGCTTCGCCGAGCCAGGTCTTAGTGGGCTCTTCTGTTAGGACGGTGTTTTCGAGCTTATCTGCGATGGCTTTCGCCACGCTGGATTTGCCGGAACCGTCGATCCCTTCGAATACGATGAAGCGGGCCATGCAGGAGCGTAGATGAAATCCTGCATCATAATCTCTTCCCCGAGAAATAAGGAAATAGCTTTACTTATCCCCCTATTGATTACCCGACAGAGATTGCGAAGGAGTGGTGATGAGTTATGAGCCAGGAGACGGTGGATGCGCTTGCGAAGAGAGTGAAGGATTTCGTCGAGAAGCGTTCCTGGACAAAGTACCACAAACCGAAGGACATCGCGATCGCATTGTCCGTCGAGGCAGCCGAGCTGCTGGAGGTATTCCAGTGGAGCGGCGGGGCGGAAGGCTTGGATGAGAAAGGTCTCGGAAGGGTCAGAATGGAGACCGCGGACACGGTCATCTATGCGTTGAGCATGGCGAATGCATGCGGGTTCGACCTAGGCGAGGCTGTCATCGAGAAGATCTCGCTCAATGAAAAGAAGTATCCAGTCGACAAGAGCAGGGACATATTCGACCGATGATCATCGGCCCGCTGAATCCTTCGTTCCTTTCTCTCGTTGCCTTTGCTCGACGAGTGATTTGAAGTTGAATATCAGGTCCCTCGCGGCTCTGATCTCGTCGATCCTTCTGACGGATGTATTGTGGGGGGCGGTGCGGACCGTTTCCGCCGGCTCATTGATGATCGATTCGATGACGGAAACGAACCCGTCCAGGGTCTGGACCGACTCCGTCTCGGTTGGCTCGATCATGATTGCCTCGCCGACAATGAGAGGGAAGTATATCGTCGGGGCATGGATTCCATAGTCAAGCATACGCTTGGCCATATCCAGGGTCCTGATGCCTTTCTCCTTCAGCTTGTCTCCGGAGAGGACGAATTCGTGCATCCTCTTCCCTCCGAAAGGCAGCTCAAGCACTGACTCGAGCCTCTTTCTCAGGTAGTTGGAGTTGGCGACCGCTCGGGTGGACGCTTCGCACAGCCCGTCCCCTCCGTTCGACTTGATGTACGCATACGCCCGCAGCAAGACGCCGAAATTCCCGTAGTACGCCCTGACCTTGCCGATGGATTTCGGATGATCGTAGCTCAATCTGTATCGTCCCCCTTCCTTCACGATCCTCGGGACCGGCAGATACGGTTCGAGCTCTTTTCTCACGCCGACTGGACCAGCGCCCGGGCCGCCTCCTCCGTGAGGTGTGGAGAAGGTCTTGTGCAGGTTGAA